>Ga0209541_10008148_pt1 | contig 17390 bp, 23 predicted proteins | sample RifCSPlowO2_01_FD_184027 | JGI IMG/M metagenome (GOLD analysis project Ga0209541, IMG submission 184027) | Groundwater microbial communities from Rifle, Colorado - Rifle CSP2_plank lowO2_0.1 (SPAdes) (version 2) | ecosystem: Environmental > Aquatic > Deep subsurface > Groundwater | place...
TATCGCGATAGATACCATCATCAATCAGCAACAGGATACTTCCCGAACTATTCCCGTGTGCATTTATGTCGCGGTAGGACAGCGCGAGTCAAAAGTGGCAAAGATCGTAGCCGAGCTTGAAAAGCGCGGGGCTATGAAGTATTCCATCGTGGTATCGGCCTCCGCGTCGGATGCGGCATCTCTTCAATATCTTGCACCATTTACGGGGTGCGCCATCGGAGAATTTTTCATGGATAAAGGCGAGGATGCGCTTATTATTTACGACGATCTTTCAAAGCATGCCAATGCGTATCGTCAGATATCGCTTTTGTTGCGCCGCCCTCCCGGGCGCGAAGCATTTCCCGGGGATATTTTCTATCTTCATTCGCGGCTCTTGGAGCGCGCGGCGAAACTCTCAAAGGAGTATGGCGGCGGATCGCTTACCGCACTTCCTATTATAGAGACCCAGCTTGGCGACGTGTCCGCCTACATTCCGACAAACGTCATCTCCATTACGGACGGCCAGATCTATCTTGAGCCGGATTTGTTCTACCAGGGTGTGCGTCCGGCGGTCAATGTGGGGCTTTCCGTATCGCGGGTGGGTTCCGCGGCGCAGACCAAGGCGATGAAAAAAGTTGCGGGGCGTCTTCGTTTGGATCTTGCACAATTTCGTGAACTTCAGGCATTCGTGCAGTTTGCGACCGACCTTGACGAATCAACAAAAAAGCGGATTGTCCGCGGGCAGGTGCTGACCGAACTTTTAAAGCAGAATGATTACGAGCCGATACCGTTTGAGCGTCAGGTCGTTACTCTCTATGCGGGCATTAATGGCTATTTGGATGGCATAGCAGTGTCCGATATCAAGGACTTTGAAAAAAAATTCGGTGATTATATGGAAAAGATGCACAAGGATGTCCTTGATGCGGTAAAAAAGTCGGGCGAACTTGCGTTAGCGATGGAAGAAAAGTTGAAAGTAGCGATAGACGAGGTAAAACGCCTCTACTTCCTCAATCGGTAAAATATATGGAGGTTGAACCTCCATAGTTTAACTTTCATAATTTACATTTTACACGCTATACTTAAAATGTATGGAACGAACAGAAGGAACGCCAAACACAGAATCACATGATGGCCGCGCATTCAGAAGCGTTGAAGAGTTTATTAAGGTCGCAGAAGCAATAAAATTTCGGGACGCTCGCGTTCGCATATACGGTAAACGTCTTGCGTTGGCGCCTTCTAAAAAAACAGAAGCAGGGGATCGGTATGTTTTGGTGGAGGATCCCGGTGCGTCGGTGGAAACGTCATGGGCATTTTTTCGGACGAATGAGCATTCTTTGCGTGCCGATGTGCTTGGCGGTAAGCCCCGTAAGTTTTCATTCAGAGTTTCAGATAAGAATATTCATTTGTTCCGTTTTGATATTTTTTAATACGCTACGGCCTCATCCAAAGCGATCACACAATGCGTAAAGTTGGTTAAAAAGTAATATCTATGACTCATGAATCAATAGGAAAAACCGCGACATTGCCCGAACAAATAGCCGACATGATCCTTAGCGGGAGCAAGGCCGACAGTTTGATAATTCTCCGTACCTTGTATTGTGATCTCACCGGTGAGAAAGATGTTCCCCAGGAGGTTGAGTGCGTTTTTGAAGGATTGCCCGATTTTCTGGACGATCAAAACAAAACAAGTTTTATGATACCCCTGGAGCCGGGGGGCATGTCGCATGTCACTTTATATCGTGAGGACGGAAAAATTTCATTTATACTTAGTGCGGGCGTACATGCCGATGTGCGAAAGCGTTATACACAGCTTGGGTTCTGAATGATATGCCCTCCACAAAAGCAATTAAACAGCGCATAAAGTCGGTAAAGAACACCCGCCAGATCACAAAAGCGATGGAGGTTGTATCAGCCACTAAAATGCGCAAATCACAGGGATTCGCGCTTGACGGGCGCCCGTATGCGTTGGCGGCTCTTGAAATGCTCGGAAACATCACCGCCCGCACCGATTATCGCCCCGTCCTTTTGCAGGAGCGTCCGGTGAACCGCGCGCTTGTGGTGGTGGTTACCTCCGATAAGGGATTAGCCGGTGCTTTTAATGCGAATGTTTTGCGGCGTGCAGAAAAGATCGTCGGTGAACGGGAGAGCGAGTATCCCGTGGATGTCGTGACAGTGGGGAAAAAAGCGCGCGAATACTTCGGGTCGCGCTCCGAAAATGTCGTGAAAGAGTTTCTCGGTTTTGGCGATTTTGTTGATCCGCGGGAAACAAATCCGCTGTCGGACTTTATGCTCGCCGGTTTTGCGCATGGCCGATGGGATGCCGCAGACATGGTGTACACCAATTTTCGTTCAACATTGAAGCAGGAGGTGAGGGTGGCGCGGGTTTTTCCGGTTGATCTTGAAAGAGTGCGGGAGACGATACGAAACATCATTCCCGAGCACGGCCGTTTTGCCGCTCTGGGCGGAGCAAGCCCCGATTTAGGAAGTAGCCATGGAGTGGATGCTAGAGAGCGATACACCTATGAGTACACATGCGAGCCGTCTTCACAGGCGATCCTGGATGCGCTCATTCCGCATTTGCTTGGTATGCAGATATTCCATATGATACTGGAGTCAAACGCCTCGGAGCATTCCGCGCGCATGGTCGCCATGAAGAACGCCTCGGAAAATGCCGCCGACATTATTACCGAGCTGACTCTTCAATATAACAAGCAAAGGCAGGCGGCCATCACGAAGGAGTTGACGGAAATTACGGCGGGGAAAGAGGCGCTTGAAGGTTGAATTGTGAATTAAGAATTATGACTGAATGGCTTCAGAAAATGTAAAAGTCCGTCAATGACGGACTAGGGCACCAAAATATCGTTTGCCGTGCTAGATGGTTAGCGGCCCCACACGATGGGTATGAGGACGAGGGCCCACAGGCAGTATGCGCTCTGGGTAAGATAGACGCCCATGATCGCAGCAGTTGCGATACCAACCGAAGAAACGCCAAGCCAGACATACTTTGAGTCCATGCCCCGCCTCTTATGGTAAGGATCAGACGGAGTAATGCTAACAGCATATAAAATTTATGTCAACGGGGAAAATCTTACAGATCATTGGGCCGGTCGTAGACGTTGAGTTTCCGGAGGGAGCGAAGCTCCCCGCGCTGTTAAATGCGCTTGAGATAAAGCGGGAGAAAGGGAATCTCGTTCTTGAGGTGGCGCGGCATCTTGGCTCCCAGCGGGTGCGGACCGTTTCTCTCGGTCCGACCGATGGCCTGCAGCGCGATACCGAGGTGCATGATACCGGCTCTTCCATCGCCGTTCCCGTTGGCCCGGAAATTCTTGGGCGGCTTTTTACCGTTCTGGGGAAAACCGTTGATAACAAGCCGGACGTTGCTTTTAAAAAGTATTGGCCGATCCATCGCAAAGCGCCGGCCTTTCCCGATCAGTCCACCAAGACCGAAATATTTGAGACGGGCATCAAGGTCATTGATCTTATCGCGCCCATGGTGAAAGGAGGCAAGGTGGGGCTTTTCGGCGGTGCCGGTGTCGGAAAGACGATACTACTTATGGAGCTTATTCGAAATGTATCCGAGGTGGCGAAAGGATACTCGGTGTTTGCCGGAGTCGGAGAGCGCACGCGCGAGGGAAATGATTTGTATCATGAAATGAGCGAGTCGGGCGTTATCAATAAAACAGCGCTCGTATTCGGTCAAATGAACGAGGTGCCGGGTGCGCGCCTTCGGGTAGCACTCACCGGACTTACCATGGCGGAGTATTTTCGGGATGAGGAGTCAAAAGACGTATTACTTTTTATAGATAATATTTTTCGCTTCTCGCAGGCGGGATCCGAAGTATCGGCGCTTCTTGGCCGCATGCCGTCAGCCGTCGGATATCAGCCGACGCTTGCGACAGAAATGGGTGAGTTGCAGGAGCGGATCGCGTCCACCAAGAAGGGTTCTATCACCGCGGTTGAGGCAATCTATGTTCCTGCAGATGACATTACTGACCCCGCGCCGGCAGCAACCTTCAGCCATCTTGATTCAACGATCGTTCTTGCCCGAGCTCTCACTGAACTTGGCATTTATCCTGCGGTTGATCCTCTTGCCTCTACCTCAACCGCGCTTGATCCGAAGATCGTAGGGGATGAGCATTACAAAGTTGCGCGCGATGTTCAGCGCATTCTACAGCGTTATACCGAGCTTCAGGACATCATCGCGATTCTTGGCATGGAAGAGTTGTCGGAGAACGATAAGCGCACGGTGGCTCGCGCGCGAAAGATTCAGCGGTTTTTGTCCCAGCCGTTTTTTGTCGGAGAAATATTTACGGGGCGTCCGGGAAAATATGTGCCGCGAGCCGATACGATCCGCGGGTTTGCCGAGATCATTGAAGGGAAACACGACGATAAACCCGAGGAGGCATTTTATATGAAGGGGGGGATTGAGGATGTTGGTAGTGTGTAGTTTGTAGGTTTTGAGAAAAGAAAAAAAGCCGTCGCATGAACGGCAATTTGATGGTATGTGGTTAGAACCTATTTCAAAATTCATTTCTACTGCAAGTTTCATATTTCGGCTGCAGCTTGTCAAAAAATACTTACGATATCTTCAGATAACGCGCGCATTTTTTGACGGTGCTTTGCTCGAAATCCGAAACTAATGAAATTGTCAACCGCGGTAAAAGAAAAAGCCCTTTTAGGGCTTGGATCACTTTGTTGGTCTCAAGGAGCGATTTGATAGGTGTGGCCGCATGTGCTACAATGCCTACCGCTATTATTAAATCGTGATACCCCGCCGCGCTCATTGCAATTCGGGCAGAGGTCTCGTACCTCCATATATACGTTTACTATGGAGATCGTAATGCATCCGATCGCAACAATTCCAACGATGAATACGATGAGCATCTCTGGATGGTTCCAGTGGAGCTAGCGTCAGTGTAGTTAAAAACAGTCTAGTAGTCAACATGAAACTGTCAATACATTCAATTAAAAAAACGCTTTTTTCAGGGGAAGCCGAAAAGATTATCGCAAGGACTACATCGGGGGAAATTACCGTGTTGGACGATCACATCCCGCTTCTTTCGGCTCTCGTTGATTCTTCAGTTAGGGTCGTTGATGCCCGCGGCGGCGAGGTCTCCGTTCCCATATCGGGCGGGTTTCTTGAGGTACGGCCCGGAGGCGAGGTTGTTATTCTTTGCGATTAGCACACAATAATGTCACATTCTTCTCACAAGACGGCAAAAGCATCGGGCGGCAGTGAGTACCTGCTTGATCTGAATAAAAAACATTCGCTTCTTTTTACCGAACCGGGAGCGGCTCTTGAGCGAAGGCGGTATCGCGCGGCGCATCCGACGGAGATCGCATTTATTAAATGCACGGACGGAAGGGTCCATGGGCCCGTCATGACTGAAACCCCGCTTGGCATCATTCAGCCATGGCGGAATCTTGGAGGGAAGTTTGATCTTGGGTGGTTCGGGTTTGCCCAATCCATGCGCGATTGGGTTGATTATTCCGTCCGCCATGGGCGGAATTGTCTCGTGGCCGTGACATATCACTACGCGCGCGGGGATGCGCATCGGGGATGCCGCGGTTTTAATTATGATGTTGAGGCGGCGCGTGCATCCATGGCAGAACTCAAAAAGCAATTTGACCGGGTGTTCGGGAAAAAAGTTGTATATGCGATCCTGGTTGGTGTGGAGACGGATTGGGAGTCACTGGTCCTTCATGGCGAGGATGGAAAGACGGTGGATCTGGTGGAGCTTGCCGATCAGTCGGAGCACGCGATAGAAAAGCTCATTCGCACGTTATATCCCGACATGCCGGAGCGCATACAACTTGATCTTCTGCCGCTCATACAGGGAAATATCCGGCATGCCGGCAGAACAAAACATTCTGACCGTTCTGTTACCGTTTCCGAACATCAGGAGTGGGTGCTTGGTGTTGGGCGCGGTTTTGACTGGCTTCATGAAACAAACACCGCGCTTATCGTCGGCCCGTTTGATCCGCATCTTTCACAGGCAATCGCGACAGCGGCGACATTGATAAAAGGGAATATTGATGAAAAAAGAATCGTGGTGGGCCCCGGAAAGGGCATTGTCCTTTTAAGTTCTGCCCCGTATCGGGATGCGGCGGGTCCCGAGCGGCTCTTGGCCGAAGAGAAGGCGAAGTTTTTGAACCGGTTCTCAATGGACATTATCCGATCTTCCGTTCCGGAACTCATGGAACATGTGGAGCAACTGACGGTCACGGTTGATCTGCATACACGAAAAATAGATGTCATCTAATTGCTACAATGTGATCCGGTAAAACCCGCCGTCTGGCGGGTTTTAGTATGGTGCATGTCTATTGAATGGGGTCAAGTGGGTGCTCGTTTTCTCCAATGATGAATCGCCGGTTAAGAAGCCCGATTTTCAGAAGAAGATAAAACAAGGCGGCTCCCGTGAATATCACGAACGCGACCGCATACGAGTCGGCTTGAAGCGCCCCCCACTCTGCGTCCCACGGGAACGCGATATTCATACCAAAAAATCCGGTGAGGGCCGCAACGAACGTCGTCACCTTAATAATGGCAAGTTCTCGCTGGGTGTTTTCCTCATAGAGCGTGTGAAGTAGCGTGATGGTGCCATCAAGGTACTGGAGCGTCATGTCCCAGAGATGCTTGGTGTACTCCTGCGCCGACTCAAGAGGCGCGAAGCGGTTTAAGCCGTATTTTTTCAGGATCACGGCATCTTCTTTTGAAAGCGTGCTCTCGCGTTCTTTCAAGATGTCGTGCATTTGCATGAGGCGCGCCTCCACATAGGTGATGGTCCGCCGCATTTCCAGAAGACGTTTTCGCATGACGGGAAAGTCGCGGTACCGCAGTTCCTGGGATTCGCGTATCTGCGATATTTTCTCCCAATGGGTGCGGTGGAGGCCGAGATATTCTTCAAGCTGGAACTCAAACTCGCGGAAAAAAATGTCGTGGCGCACGAACGCTTCCAATGCTTCCGGATGCGGTTTATCGTTTTTAAACCGCAAGACCGTCAAAGACGGAGAGCGATGGATTTCAAGAATTTCGCCCGTCACGGCAGATGTTTCTTTTTCGCCGCATGATGCGAAGAGATGTTCAACATCGGCATCAGTTGCGTGTGAAATGACGGTAATAAATGGAAGAACGGTCTTTGAGTCGGTAAGATCGCGTGGGATGGGTGCGCCGCGGCTGTAGAGATAACTAATGGCAGGTCCGAACCGCTCTGTATAGGCCTCCATAAGGAAATTTTTTACCTGCTGAAACTCATGGTCGTGCGTTTCAATGGGCCGGTCGTTCTTAATGGTAAGGATCCCTTCTTCCGTCATGGCAAACTCGCCTCCGGGGAACACTGCCTCCAGATAGTCGGCATCTGATTCTTCGTGCAGAGTGACGGCAGAGATACTGAGATGTGCCTGGAGGTCCCGTATCTTTTTTGGATCAAGCCCTTCTAGGCCTTCTTGCGCGCGAAGAAAACGAAAAAGCTCCTTCAGGTGGATGGAGGTGCGGGGGAACCATGTGCCAAGATAGGTGCGATGTATGATCATGATGATGGGTGGCGTCGCTTTAGTACCATTTTATTCCCAGTGAGGGTAAGGGCAATAGTGCATAACTATTGCCGCTGCGTCGAGCCGTGCGATGCGGTGACCGTGATGCGAGCCGCGGTGTGGTATTTTTCTTTCTTTGACAATAGATGGTTCAACAAGTAAAGTTTAGTAATGCATTGAACCGAAAGAGGGGTGCATGTCTCTGCGTGATGACAGTTTTAGAAAATACTAAGGACCGGGTTTACCGGTCCTCGAGGTGGGATGCCGCCAAACTTGCAAGAAAGAAGCTCACTGGTGTTGCAATGAATATGAGCGTCAGCATCCAGTCAACGCTCGTTATGCGGGTTGGCTCATTCATCGCAAATGCCCAGAGAGCGCCCACGAAACCAACAACAATGGGCAGGGAGAAGAGCGCTCCGAGACCGAAAAAGACCCACGCAATGACCATGGACATGGCTATCTCCTTTGTGTCTGGCGTGCTGGATATCTTATTTATACATCATTTTTATAATTATGTCAAGTATTCGCAATGTGTACCTGGATCATGCGGCGACCACGTATCTTGATTCGCGTGTGAGGGCGGCAATGGAGCCGTATTGGGAAATTGAATATGGGAACCCGTCGGGGCTATATCGGACCGGCCGAAGGGCGAAGGATGCTCTTGAGCATGCTCGCACTACCATTGCGCATATTTTGAACGCATATCCCGATGAAATCATTTTTACCGGCGGCGGCTCGGAGGCGCTTAACCTCGGTATTCTTGGCGCGATGAAAATGCATAATGGCAAAGGAAGGCATGTGATTACGACAAAAATAGAACATCACGCGGTGCTTCACGCATGCGAGGCGCTTGCAAAAGACGGATGCGATGTGACGTATCTTGATGTTGATGAGGATGGGTGCGTGCGTCCGGATGATGTGAGAAAAGCGATACGTCCCGACACGGTGCTGGTGGCCGTCATGTATGCGAACAACGAAATTGGAACAGTTGAACCGATCGCCGATATTGCAAAGGGCATCAAGGATTATCGCAGTGAGAGTGCGAATGTAAAATTAGGAATTACAGAGAAGACCCTGTTTTTTTTGACTGATGCGTGTCAGGCGGCGGGAGCTCTTGATCTTGATGTAAAGAAACTCGGCGTGGATATGCTTGCGATAAACGCTTCCAAAATATATGGGCCCAAAGGGGTCGGATGTCTATATGTTCGCCGCGGGGTGCGCATAGCCCCGCTCATATACGGAGGCGGGCAGGAGCGTTCTTTGCGGTCGGGAACTGAAAATGTTCCTGGCATCATTGGATTTGCCGAGGCCCTTCGTGTCGCGCATGAGGAAAAAGAGAGTGAGAATGAGCGTCTTACGGAACTTCGCGATTATTTTATTGGACGACTATTCGCAGAAATACCAAAAGTCGTGCTAAACGGTCATCCGACAAAACGTTTGCCGAATAACATCAATGTGTCGGTCCTTGATATTGAGGGCGAGGCGGTGATCTTGTATCTGGATTCGCACGGCATCGCCATCGCGACCGGTTCGGCGTGCACCTCAACAACACTTGATCCATCACATGTGATATTGGCGCTCGGCCGCCCCTATGAATACGCGCATGGCTCGCTTCGCTTCACGCTGGGGCGGCGTACAACAAAAGAGGATTTGGATTACGTTATGACGGTTTTGCCGGAAGTTGTTTCAAAACTTCGGGCGATATCGCCGGTGCGAATGGAGGTCGGACAGCAGGAGGTCTCGCATCCCGAGGCATTCGCCGGGCAAGGGTCAAGGGTGAAGGTGCATGGAAAGAATTATAAATAAAGGGCTTTATCGGCTTTATCCAAAAATAAGAGCCATAGACGAATACTTTTTGGACAAAAAAAGGGGCTTTCGCCCCAGACCTCCACGGGTCCTATCTGTTCGGTCGTTCTTGTAAGAGTGTCGTTTCCGCCTCGTCAAACCAGAGGTCCAGGAGGTCGGAGAAATCGGAATCATCCTCATCTGGAGTCCCCGCCGGAATCTCGCGTGCGCCACGAAATTCCAGGTTGAACGGGGACTGCGAGCGCCGGATGAAGAGGGAGACCCTCTTCTGGTCGGTATCATCCGGACGCGCCAGTTGGTCTCTCTCGGTTTGTTCGCGGATCACCCGAATATGATCTTGGGTGAGCGCGAACTCATACTCAGTGATCGTTCTCGTCTTATGCGTATCACCCACCGCGGGAGCGGGGAGGGTAAGAAATGAGGCGATGTTGGGGAATCCCTCGTACTCGCCCCGGGTAAGGATAAACGTTGCTATAAATCGCTTTCCTGCCATGGTCATTTCCTCCATAAAGACATGAGGATGGGTTACCTCGTTTTTTATAATAAACTAAATAGTATCATAAGTCAATAGCAACGTGCTTTTTATGAAAGAACGCGTATTGAGGTGCCAAAAACCCCGCTTGAGCGGGGCGTGTTCTATAGATTGATCTCTTCTCCGATCTCCAGCGCTTCAAACGAGAATTGGAAGCCGCTCTCCGTAAGCAATGCCGAAAGAGGGCTTTCGGTGTGTACCACGAATGTTTTGTCGTTGCGGATGAATGCTTTGGCGCGGATCGCCTGTGCGCCGGTAAGGGCTTCACGCAGGCGTTCTATGCCTGCAACACCCCCCCTCGGTTGTAATGGTGTAGATATATAGAAATTTTTTTGGAATCATTGCGCTACTTCTTGGTCTCTTTTTGCCTTAGCTCCAATAGCGCGCGTCGCAGCGCCTTTGTTACGGGACCTTCCAGCATGCGGCATCCATTTTTAGTCAGCAGTTCCTCAATGTTTTTAGAAGAGATAACTCCACCCATTGGAGGCGTGCCGCTCCCATTATAGAACATCGTGTCATCGTCCCCAAGAAGAGGCCTAATGTTCTTGATCATGAACTGTTCAAATTCTTCCTTCGTCATAGGAGCGGTGGAAGTAAACTCATATAGAGTGTCGGTAGGAGCGTCTTCCATATGAGGTTCTTTCCTTTGCGTTTCTCAATGTGCGATGATACCATAATGGGTACTATGACCGATGAAAAAAATCAAGCCGCCGCCCAAAGTCCCAAAATAGATGCTAACGCCGACGTGGTGAATCAATTCACCGGCGAAAAATGGTACTACACGGATATCGTGAAGGAGCATTTTTTTAATCCGAAAAATCTCATGCTTGATGATCCGGATGAATCACAGTATCAGGCGGTGGGAATGGTGGGGAGCCCCGCCTGCGGCGACATGATGAAGATGTGGTTGAAGATTGAACCGAAAACGGAGCGCGTTACCGATATGAAGTGGCGCACGTTTGGATGCGGATCGGCGATCGCCGCGACCTCTATCTATTCGGTCATGGTAACGGAAAACGGGGGATTGCCCGTTGCCGAGGCATTAAAAATAAAGCCCCAGCACATCATGGAGCGACTCGGTGGGCTTCCGAACCGGAAGATCCATTGCTCGGTGCTTGCCGACAAGGCGTTTCGCAAAGCGGCAAACGATTATTTTCGTCGCACCAATCAGCATGAACGTGTTATAGTGGAAGGGGCACGGGTGATAGACCAAAAACTGAATATTACCGATCGCGATATTGAGGAGGCGGTGCTGGAGGGAGCGATGGACTTAGATGGTGTTCAGAAAAAGCTGAAGGTCGGTGTCGGTTCGCCGGAAATTATCACTGAAGTTGAGCAGTTGATACGGTTTTACAAGGAGAAATATTACGGTAGTGTGTAGTTTGCAGAAAGTAGTTTGTAGAAAATTCTGACATAACAAAAAAGCCCTTTCGGATGAACCGATCGGGCCGAGCGCCTTGATGGCGCGAATGTTAAGAGGCGAACCCGAGATAGGAGGTGCTGACGATAACGCCCGTAAAAGCCAAGATCAAACCAAGCATGAGAAGAAGCGCGATGCGAGCATCGGTCCGCCCGGGCAGGTACACAAGGTTTGCGACGGCAAAGAGCAGCGTTAGGGGGGCGCTAATCAAAAGAACAAGCATCATAGGGGTTCTCCTCTCGTCTTGTTGGGGGAACAGCGTGCTTTCATTATATATCATTTTTTTATGTCTGTCAATGTCTCGCAGCGGAGTGATGCTATTTCTTTAGTGAGCAAACCATTAGTCACCAATCACATACTTCATCATGAATGGAGATCCTAACGATACTCCCAAAAAAGGCGATAATGAATCCGGCATCCGCCAGGCACCATCAGGTGATTATGCTCGCGAACGCGGCGAAGTTTTGCCCGAAGAGAAGCCGACGGCACCAGCAGCAAAAATCGTAAAAGTTGGCAAGATAGTTATTGATCGCGATCTTTGCATCGGGGCGGCTTCGTGTATCGCGGTAGCGCCCGGTGTTTTTGAACTAGATTCCGAAAATAAGGCGGTAGTGTATAATGACAAAGGAGCCGATGATGAAACGATTCTTCTTGCCGCGAAATCCTGTCCCACCCAGGCGATCCTGGTGTTTGATGAGGACGGAAATCAGATATTTCCCTGACGAGTATTCAATGATTCATCATAAACATACCAGCTTGGCATTTCTTTCAGTATTTTTTGCGCTTCCGGGAGTTGCGGCTTTGTTATTGTTGCTTTCGGTACATGTGTGGAGTTCCGGACACTTGCGTCGGGCGCTTCACGAAGCGATCATGGCGGGGGATCCGCGGGTGTATTATGTCATGGCGATTGCTGCGTGCATGTATGTCATCCTTCTTTTTCCCGCAATGATCGTGCTGAAAAAACTTGAGCATGAACCGTATGCCCGACGGGCCCGCTTGGCGCTTATGTTGCTTGCGGCGTACAACATCTACCTTTTTCTTCTGGCGGGAACCACATCACTCGTGCCGGCAATTATCGGTTTCGTATTGCTGGTTATGGTCGGTTGGATACTTGATCGGGCGTGTCCCCATTATTTATAACAATACGCGAATGACTATGGGAATATATGCGGATAGTTTGCGAATCTCTTTTTTATTCGCATACAATTGCCATGTATTTGCACATATAGTAGTGTGATCTCACTATGTACGAACCAAAAAATTACGAGCATCTTCTTGGCGCGCCGGGGTTTAGCGAGCAGTCGTTGAAGAATCATTTTACACTGTATCAGGGCTATGTAAAAAACGTGAATACGCTTGTTCAGGAGCGAGAAGCGCTTATTCGTGATGGAAGGGGAGGGGCTCCGCAATACGCGGAACTTACCCGTCGTTTCGGATGGGAGTTCAATGGCATGCGCCTGCATGAACTGTATTTTGGGAACATGGCGCAGTCGGGAGTAGCGCTCGCGTCGGATTCTTTGCTTGGGAACGAACTAGTGAGAGTGTTTGGTTCATTTGAGAATTGGGAAAAGGACTTTCGGGCGGCAGGTGGCATGCGTGGAATTGGATGGGTTGTGCTTTATTTTGATCCAGAAGCAAAGATGTTTTTTAATGTATGGGTCAATGAGCACGATATGGGCCATTTAGCAACAGCAGTTCCGCTATTGGTTCTTGATGTATTTGAGCACGCCTACATGCTTGATTATGGTATTAAAAAAGCAGAGTATCTTGATGCATTTTTTAAGGTGGTCAATTGGTCGGTCGTTTCTGATCGGTTTATGCAGAAGTAATAAAAGTAATTTTAAAACACTATGGAAGGAGAACCGTCACTACCATTTCAGTCACCCGAAGTGGTCATGCAAGAAAAAATACGAATATTACTAGAGGCGCAGCCGGGAAAATATACCGATCCGGTCACGGGAGAGGTTGATGAGGTAATGCTACGCGCAGACGCGATGGTAGCGGTCCGGCAAGGCATGCGTCCAAAATAAAAAGTACATGCAGTATTCTAGCAGCAGTTGTAATGATAGAACACATTGAGAAAGTACTGGAAGAAATTCGTCCCATGCTTGCCAGACATCTGGGCAATATTGAATTTGTAAAGTTTGAGGATGGTGTAGTGTACGTTCGGCTGCTTGGCACCTGTCATGGCTGTCCGCTTTCACAGCTAACGCTCAAGGCGGGGATTGAAGATATTATGCGGGAAAAAGTCCCTGGGGTGTACAAAGTTGAGGCGGTGTGATAATGTGGCGTAAAGGTGTTGAAAGGAGGTGAGCGTTATGTTTGCATGCGAACGCGCAAGGCATTACAGCCACGGAGAGTTTGGTAAAAGTTTAGATAAGAAGGACTGGTGTGGGCGGTGTGGCTCAAAGACCCACACCCAAAAAGCGGTAGGAACGGATTCCTGTCCGCAATGCGGCGGTCCGCTCGTAGATTTTCATGATTTTCGTAAAGCCGGTTAACGGCTTTTTTCATTGAATCCTGTTATGGTGGTGGGTCTTGACAATATGCTTATATGCGGTATGATTAAGGTAGTTCATGCTTACACATAGCCCGATGGCGTTCGTGGCCGATAGCATTTCAAAGGCGACGGGCTTTTCTGCCGATCTTGCCCGACGGGACAATAGTTCTTGCTCGTGTGAGGATTTTTGCAACCGGTGCGGCAGGCACGATGATTACGGGCTGGGGCGTACCTGTTCCCGATGCGGGTATCCGCTCGATACCTGTCCTGGCGATTAGGCCGGATTTTGTCCGGCTTTTTAATTCTCTTCAGAATGACTGCGACGTTGATTCATTGCGGCGGGAAGCGATCTTATGCATGAATGCGTTTGCAGAAATACAAAGAGGGCCCTCGGCCCTCGTTAATGCTATCTTGTTTGGCTGGTTAGGTATCGAACTTCACGGTGACCTCGCCGGGGATCACGATTTCGAAGGACGCCGCCCCCATGCTTTTCACCTTCTCTTTCTGGGGGCGGGAGCCCGCTGCTCTCGGAGTCGCATATCCTCATAGCTCGCATGGAGCGTGAAGACAGCGATGAGCCCGAAGACGGCGAGCGTTGCCGCCTCTGCCCACATGCTACGGACAAGAGTTGTCCCCACCGGCAGGAGGATGGATATACCAACCAGAGCGCAGGTCAGGCGCATGTCATTTAGCATGGCACCCTTTCGTTTTGGGTGAACATCACAACACGACTCTTTTTTATTATACACCTTTTTAACAAAAAAGTCAATATTTTCCTAGAATTGCTTAAAAACACACGCATTCCCGGGTCATATAGCTTCATGCCGGGCGATTTGACACCTTTTTTAAGGTATGAAATACTTGCTAGGGTACGTTCAGGGTTTGGGTGCTCGCTCGGTGGCGGCAGGGTTGGGAGCACTTTCTTGACATGCCGTTTTGTCCGAGTATAATGGGCAACGAGACGAAGATATACGGGCCCAATACGCCCATCTAAAACTAACGAGTTGTTGCCATGGGTCTATCCGGCGGTTGTCGCGTCTGGTACACTGCATTCGGCAAATGCATCCGCGCAAGTTCCTGCACACAGGGGTTTGCGTGGGTGTTTTGTTTGGTAAATGATTGGCAAACTTTGCTACATGAGCGTGTATCGAAGCTTGCTAACCGATATACATTGATTGACTGACTGCACATTGAAAACCAACAGTACACGAATAGCAATGCTAATATATGCAAATAGTATACGAATGGATTCGCATATCATTTGCAAAAATTCGCATATGTAATCGTGTATAATTAAGGATTTGTATTTTTCCAGTTGTTCCGACATGTCCGAATAGTTGTGAAAGCAATTGTTCAGGACAGTCCTATGTTTCAATCCTTCTGGATTGGAACAGCTCACACCCTCTTACGAGGGCTGGGCAAGACAAAATCCACCGCACTGTTCCGCTGTTCTCGTCTTTTCACAGGCGAATGCGGGATGATAATGCGATGGTGTCCAACTCCAACGTTATAAAAAGCTGGAGTTGGATTTTATTGAGAGTTTGATCCTGGCTCAGGATGAATGCTGGCGGCGTGGATAAGGCATGCAAGTCGAACGAAACTAGTTTGCGATTACATCAAGAATTAGTTTAGTGGCGAACGAGTTAGTATTACCTTGGTACATACCCTCGAGTCGGGAATAACTAGCCGAAAGGTTAGCTAATACCCGATGGTTCTCGTAAGAGTAAAGGAGAAATCCGCTTGAGGAGTGGCCTCGGTCCTATCAGCTAGTTGGCGGGGTAATGGCCCACCAAGGCAACGACGGGTAGGGGACGTGAGAGCGTGACCCCCAACGATGGAACTGAGATACGGTCCATACACCTACGGGTGGCTGCAGTCAAGAACATTCGACAATGGGCGAAAGCCTGATCGAGCGACGCCGCGTGCAGGATGAAGGCCTTCGGGTCGTAAACTGCTTTTAACTGGGAACAAGTCCGGCCCTTTTTGGGTAGATTATTTATTGGCAAAATAAAACAGGGCCTGTAATGGCCCTATGAAATGGTAGCTTTTCTTGAAACAAGAAACACAAGAGCAGACAGAAGACAGGTCGCGCCCACGCCGTAAAATAGGAAAGAGACGGCAGGCGAAACAATGTGCGGGTTGCTCACGAGACCCATGCCGCTTAGAACCGTAAACAGCATTCCTATGGCATAAAAAGACGATACGGGGAGATTTGAGGTGAAATAGTGTTTTAGGGTGGTGGGCATCAAGAACTCCTTTGCCTTGCTTGTTTTTGGGGTCTGTCGGAAATGCTACTATATTTATTTTTATTTGTCAATAGAACCTAAAAAGGGCCGGATTGAGCGTACCAGTAGAATAAGGAGCTACAAACTACGTGCCAGCAGTCGCGGTAATACGTAGGCTCCAAGCATTATCCGGAATTATTGGGCGTAAAGGGTCTCCAGGTGGTTTTGTTAGTCCGGAGTTAAATTTCACTGCTTAACGGTGAAGCTGCTTTGGATACGGCAAAACTCGAGGCAGGAAGAGGTAACGAGAACTCACGGTGTAGGGGTGAAATCCGTTGATATCGTGGGGAATACCAAAGGCGAAGGCAAGTTACTGGTCCTGTCCTGACACTCATGAGACGAAAGCGTGGGGAGCGAATAGGATTGACGTTCGTGCTATAGCGCAAATTTTTTCACTCAGGTTTTGGAAAAATGTTCCGTGCGTGCTGCGTACTGTGGTTAAGGAAAATTTTAACTCGACCCGATCAGAATCGGGGACTCGAATAGAAAATTTTCTTTACAGTACTTGCACACACGTCCATTTTTCATCCAAAACCCTCGAATGAAAAAATTTGCACTATAGTACTCACTAGAGGGTTTAAAGAAAAGAAATCCTCGTGAACCGTATAGGGTACGGTGAACACTAGTCCTCTCCTGAGCGTTTCGGTGAAAACCGAAACTGCCGAAGGAGAAAAACTTGGCTATATCGGGGAAACTCCGACTCACAAGTAAAGGATATATCCTGAGCTTGTCGAAGGACAATCCCGAGGGAAGTTATGTTGAAATTAATTAAATCTTAATCAAATTACTATGGAAACAGAAAGAGCACCGTCCGGAGAAGCGCTCTGAGTAAACATAACCCCGTAGAGACTACACGCCGAGACCGCTATCAAGCGGTAAGATATAGTCCGAACTGCATAGTAATATGTAGAGCACAGCAGAAATGCCTGTGCCGGCAACTATTAGCTATACGCCATAAGCTATAAGCTAATTTGTTATCCGCAACAAAATTGTAGATACCCTAGTAGTCCACGCCCTAAACGTTGCACACTCGTCATTGGAAGTATCGACCCTTTCAGTGGCCAAGCTAACGCATTAAGTGTGCCGCCTGGGAAGTACGGTCGCAAGACTAAAACTCAAAGGAATAGACGGGAGTTCGCACAAGCGGTGGTGCATGTGGTTCAATTCGACGACAACCGAGGAACCTCACCAGGGTTTGAAATGCTGGACAAAGTCGGGGGAAACCCCGATGTACCCACAAGGATGCCAGCACAGGTGCTGCACGGTCCTCGTCAGTTCGTGGTGTGAATTGTTCTCTTAAGTGAGGTAACGAACGCAACCCTCATCCCATGTTAT
>Ga0209541_10008149_pt1 | contig 17389 bp, 15 predicted proteins | sample RifCSPlowO2_01_FD_184027 | JGI IMG/M metagenome (GOLD analysis project Ga0209541, IMG submission 184027) | Groundwater microbial communities from Rifle, Colorado - Rifle CSP2_plank lowO2_0.1 (SPAdes) (version 2) | ecosystem: Environmental > Aquatic > Deep subsurface > Groundwater | place...
CCCATCCTATAAAACGCCTTCATTAATATTGCAGCAGATGACAATCCATCGCAGTCCAAATGAGAAATAATTCTTATGGGCTTGTCATTTCTTAACTCATTAAACCTCTTTATAGCTTCCTTTACCGCAATTAAAAAATTTCCCCTCATTTTTAATCCAAAAAATAAAAAATTTAAATCCAATCTAAGTAACAATTAGCTTAATTCTATCCCTGTCATACTTCCAGTTTTTATCTAGTCTTCCAATGTCTTTGTAATATTTGCTTAACTTGTTTATCTTGCTTTCTGTCAGATGCAACCCCCTTTTGGCTGTCATGTCATGCTTGTTCTTTTCCATATGCTTCAGCAGCAATATCTCCCTTCTTATTAATGCCATCAAATCCTCTGGTAATTCAGGTATTATATTATTTGCTTCTAATATCTTATTTATTCTCTTATTTGTAACGCTTTTAACATCAGGTATGCCATAAGCGTCCCTTAATATTAATCCGATCTTGCTTGCTGTGCTTCCTGCCTTGGCAAGCTTCAATATCAGCTGCTCAACCTCTTTTGTCGTGTAAGTCATCCAACTGTGCTTTACAATCTTGCTTGGCTTCTTGCTTCCGTGTTTTCCGTGTTTTCCTGAATATTTTCTAGCCATTTTTAATTATTTAATATTTTTAATATTCAACCCAGTAGAATTAACACCGGGCATAGCCTGCTTTTAACAAATACTATCCTCTGTAAAAAAATTAAAAATCACTGTTTATAAACTTTATCACCATGTCTTACTCTATCTTTTACCTTTATGCCAACAGAATCTCCGCTAGAAGCTTCCTTAATCTCTTTCCTATTTATCTGCATAGAGTCTACTTTTTGTATGATATCAGTAGTATGGCCTTTTATATGAATCTTATCCCCTACTTTAATAGTATCGCTTAATTCAATTGCAGCTACACTTACATTTACAAAAAAATCCTTTACAATGCCAATTTCCTTTTCTTCCATAAATTTCAGTAAGTCCTACATATATTTAAATTTATCTTTTGATTTTTGTGCAACTATAGAAAAAGCTAATAAACCGTCGAAATATCAAAAATCCAATAGCCCCGTAGTCTAGCGGTCAAGGATAGCAGACTTTGGAATAAAGAAGAAATCTGTTGACGGCAGTTCAAATCTGCCCGGGGCTAAATTTTTTTTAAAAAATATCAAATCTCAATAATCTTGCTTGTTTTTGCAACATTAATTATCCTTGTCTTTCCAATGACATCTTCAGTCCCAGAAGCTTCGTGTATATGCCCGCATATCAGCAAATCTGGCTGCAATTCCTCTACAATCTTTCTTAATCCATTTGACCCAGATCTAGGAACTAATTTATCCATTTTTGTATTTGAAGGGTGCAGATGTGTCACCATGATCTTCTTTCTAGCATTTTTTATCTTGCTGTTTGTATCTCTTAAAATCTTTGTTAATTCGTAATCAGAAACCATGTTTGTAGGCATGTTTCCCCCCCCGCACCCAAAAAAAGCAACACCATCATAAACAGCATAGCTTCCATCCAAGCTCTTTATATTATAAAAGCTAGCAAGGAACTCAGCAGTTGGTTTTGTTTCATGGTTGCCAGGAACAAACAACACCTTCTTGCCCTTTTCTTTGAATGGCTTTATCAAATTTGGCGGTATCTCGTCAAAGTAAGTAAAATCCCCGCACATCAAAACCAAGTCAACATTTTCCTTTTCTGCCTTCTCAGCAAACTCCTTCATCTTCCTTATATCTCCATGAGTATCGCTGAAAGCAAGTATTTTCATTTTATAGTAAAACCTCCAGCCCCAGCAGAATAATCTATCATTATATTCTTAAATTTCTTTGCATATTTTTTGTCAAATATTACCTTAATGCCCTTTTCCTTTATTTCCTTGTCATTTTTCTTTTTTTTGCCTTCCAGCACTAGCTTTATTTTCTTGTCTTTCTCTTCAAGCCTTAAATATTTGTAATTTTTTTTCTTCATCATCCCAGATATTATATCTTCAGCACTAGTAGTTATAACCAATGCCTTTGGCTTGTTAATCTCCTCTACAATCTTGTCAATTTGCCCCCCCCTCACACCATGTGCCTTTAAGCCCTGCTCTAATGTCTCAAATGTCATTCCACCGCACCCGATGCAATGTATACCTCTATCTAATAAAACATCAGCAACAGCAGGATTTACGCTTATTGCCTCTCCAATCATCATGTCTTTTCTTATGGCCTTCATTTCAAGGTGAACTTCTCCAATATTTTATTTGCTGCATCCCAATTTAAGTTATCCATGAATTTCTCCACATATGCTTTTCTTGCAGTCCCATAATCCAAAAAATATGCATGCTCATAAACATCCAATATTATTAATGCAACGCAGTTCCAAACAGCCCCATTATCGTGCGCATCACTTCCGATTATTCTCAGCCCGCATTCATCCAAATCATATGCCAGGACAACCCAGCCCCGAACAGCCAGCGCAGTTGCCATGAACTCTTTCTTGAAGTCCTCATACGAATTAAATCCATGCTCTATCATGCGCAGTATTTTTCCTTCTGGTTTTTTTGCCTCACTGATATTTTCAAAATAACTTTCATGCAATTTTATTCCATTTAATGCAAAAGTTTCAGCCCTTTTTATTGACCTCAACTCGCTGAATGTCTGGTTAGCTTTAGTAAAATCTATATTGGGCAGGTTAGAGCGTGCTTCATTCAGTTTGTTTACATAACCATTGTATAAAGTATAATGCTCAACCAATTGTTTCTCAGATAAGAATTCTAGTTTCTTGTATTCTAGTGGTTTTGCTTCAGCCATTTTTTCCATCCTCCTTTCCAAAATATTTTTCCATATAAAATTTCAGCAACTGTTTTGCCTCTGGTATGCATGATTTGTCTTTTACGCCTATTTTTGTTTTTTTTTGCAGCTCTTCAAATGTTGTCGCACCTTCCAAAACTGCTTCTTCAATGTCCTTGTCAGTTATCTTCAAAGCAGTATCAATTACCTTGGCACCTTCCTCAACTATCCTATTGTACTGCTTTGTTTTCCTAAAATAATCATTTATTGCTGCCCTCAAAGCCTTGTCTCCAAGAACAGAACAGTGATATTTTCTTGCGGGCAATTCTTCAAGCCTTTTTACAATGTCTTGCGGCTTTATCTTCAAGGCATCATCTATCTTCATCCCGCCATTTTCAATTATCATGACTGAAAGCATTGATGTTGAAGATATTGCCGAGCCACAACCGAAAGTTTGCCATTTGCAATCAATAATTTTATCATTTTTCTTGTCTATTTTTATCCACATGCTCATACGATCTCCGCAGGCCGCGCTCCCAACATCTCCATATCCATCAAAGTCATCAATCTCATGCTTGTCTCTCAGAAAATTTCTTGGACTGAAAAAATGCTCCTTCACAGTATCTGAATAGAACCAGTCATTTGTTTTCTTAGCATCAACCTTTACCCTTACATCCTTGTGCAAAACATATAATTCTTCGCTCATTTTGCCTCGTTCAATATTTCATTAACTTCTAAATGCACTGGTGATATCATTCTCAGGCTGTCAACAAATCCAGGCATAACTTCCAATACCCTTTCTATGTCCTTTTTATTAGTCTTTTTTCCAAGTGTAAACCTTATGCTTCCATGAGCTGCTTCATACGGCAAACCAATTGCCAATATGACATGGCTCGGCTCCAAGCTATTAGAGGTGCATGCAGATCCTGTTGAAATGCATATGCCTTCTTCATTCAAATGCAGCAATAACGCTTCGCCTTCGATATTTAATATTGAAACATTAACGTTATTTGGCAGTCTCATAGTTGGATGTCCGTTCAATATTGTCTTAGGTATCTTTTCCATAATGCCTCTGATCAACATATTTCTCAATTTTCCAAGCCTCTTAGATTCTTTATCCTTATTTTTCTGCACCAATTCCAATGCCCTTGCAAATCCAACTATGCTCGGGACATTTTCAGTCCCAGGCCTTAATCCAAATTCCTGTCCGCCGCCATGCATTATTGCCTTTATTGGAGTCCCTTTTTTAACATACAATAAACCAATGCCTTTTGGCGCATATATCTTTGAGCCATTTAGTGTCATCAAATCAACACCAATATTCTTTACGTCTATGTCTAAGAAGCCAGCTGCCTGGCACGCATCAGTATGTAATATTACACCATGCTTTTTTGCTATATTGGCTATTTCTTTTATGAGTTGTATTGTTCCAATTTCATTGTTTGCATACATTATTGATATCAATACTGTGTCTTTTCTTATTGAAGATTCAAGCTCATTCAAATCAATCATCCCATATTTGTCAACATCAAGGTAAGTTGCTTCAAAACCCTCTTCCTTTTCCAAATACCTGCATGTTTCCAATACAGCATGGTGCTCTGTTTTCTGTGTTATTATGTGTTTTCCCTTTTCTCTCAAAACTCTAGCAACTCCTTTTATTGCTAAATTTATTGATTCTGTCCCTGATCCAGTAAATACGATTTCATTGGCGTCAGCATTCAATATGCCTGCTATTCTTTCTCTTGCATCATCTACGGTTTTCTTGGCAATTAAGCCATATGAATTAAAGCTTCCTGGATTTCCAAAATCTTTAGTGAAATATCTTTCCATGCTCTTCTTTACAACAGGATCAATATATGTTGTTGCTGCATAATCCAAATAAATATCATTCATTTTACTCATTTTAATCACCTAAAACATATATTGCAGTTGTCTTCCAATGATATCTTTTTCTTGCATATTCCGCAAGTTATCCTGCTCTTGTTTATCCTTTTCAGCACATCCTGCAAAACAGCAGTCAATGTCTTATGGTCATTTATTTTCTTAGCAGAATATTTAATATAGTCCTTTATTCTCTTGTCAAAGTTCACTTCTGTTGCCCTTTTTGATGCAAGATAATAGCTTATCGCAGGCTCTGTAGTTCCAAGTTTCTTGGCTATATCCTTCTGCTTATATCCTTGTAATTTCATACATAAGGCTAACTCCCTTCTTATGGCAGGTATTATGTAAAAGACCTCTACTTCCTGCGGCTGTAGCAATTTATTGACCATAATTTATTAACTATAGTTAATATTTATAAAGCTTTTCTTTTTGATTATTTGTAATATCATTATGCACAATAAAACATTACTGCAAACTCTTTTTGTACATATTTGTGTGTATAAATGTGTATTTAATCCCTTATAGGCTAAAAAGAATTTTTAGCAACCAAAAGCAAAATGTTTATATACTATAGTATGCTATATAGTTGCTATGGCAACGACAATACAAGTAAGCGAGAATCTCCTCGCTATACTGAAACAAAGAAAGCTCTATAAAAAAGAGAGTTACGAAGAAGTTATCAGGGATCTTGTAGAAGACTCGCAGGAAGTCAATAAAGAGACAAAGCTGGAAATCGAACAAGCTCGTGCAGATATCAAAGCAGGAAAATTCTACACGCATGAACAAGTCAGGAAGAGGCTTGGGCTGTAGATGTACGAGTTGGTATATTCTCCAGGGGCATTGAAAGCGCTAGAGAAACTTGACAAACCAATACAAAAACGAATTCTCACTGCTTTAGAAAGGCTTAGGATCAGGCCAGAGTCATGTGATATTAAGCTGTTGATCGGTATACCAGGATATCGCTTCCGAGTAGGTGATTATAGGGTTATCTTTGATATTGAACAGGAGAAGCTTCATATTCTTGTTCTTAAGATAGGACATCGCAAGAATATCTACGGCTAAGCCCTTCCTTTGTATCTTCCCCTTCCCTCTACCTTGTCAAACCTCTCCAGAAAATTCTTGTCAGGCTTGTACGCCTTAAATATTTCATTAAAGCATTCATCAGCTATTTCATAATGCTTGCTCGTCAACGCTTGTTTTAATAAATGCAAATCAACAGCCTTGTCCTCGATTTTGCTCGAGACAAAGCCAAGCCCAAAATCAATGAAATAAACTTTGCCCTCCTTCAATATCATGTTTGATGTTGTCAAATCTCCATGTATTATGTCTCCATCATGAAGCTTTTTTATGGTGCTCCCGATGTCCTTGCATATCTTTTTTCTCCTGCTCTTGCTTAAATCATTCAAAAAATCCCTGCACAATTTCCCTTCAATAAAATCCATCACAATTTTTCCTTCACCAGATTTTATTACATTAGGTACATTAATTAATTCAGAGCTCTTTTCAAGCAGCTTAACTTCTCTTTTCGTCCTCATCTTTCTCAGCGCATTATCTATCTCATCAATCCTGTAATTCTTTTTTACTCTGTCTTTTATCAGCTTTCCATTGTCCAGATAAAGAACCGCTTCCGCACCCCTTGCTATCTCCTTCATGAACGCCATAAGAAAAAGTAAATTTAAAAAGTTATTTCTTCTTCTTTTCTTTATCTGAAAGCCTTTTTTCGAGCTCCCTTTCAGCCCATTTTTCTTCTTCTGCTCTTTTATTGTACATTGCTGCTTTTACTCTAACTTCTTTTATGTGGATTTTTGTTGAAGCTATTGCCTTTTCAATGTCTTCCTTTTTCCAGCTTGCTTTCAATAACTTTGCTCTTATCATGGATTCGGATGCGCCTTTGTAAACTTGGTAGTTAACATAGCCATATAATTTTTTCAATGCATCCCTTCTTGACAGGTCAGGCTTTATGCTTTTAATGGCGCCAGTAACCTCTTCAGCAGACCAGCCGTATTTCAGGCATAAATTCTTTACTTCCTCTTCTTTTTTGCCGCTCTCCATGCTTCTTCTCACATAATCCTTTAATTGCTGTACATTGGCCTTTTCTTCTCCTTTTAATTCAGCCTTTTTTAGTTCAACTGGTGTTTCTACATCTCTTATTTCATTTGGTCTTAGCATGGAATTAAATTCAGGCATTGTTTCTTTTCTCTTTCCCTGCTGTTTTTTCTTTTTGTAACCCCAATATGTTATTCCTGAAATAGCCAAAATCAATATTATTATCAATATCAAATAAACCAGCCATGCAAGAGAACCTTCTTCACAATCCCCAGCACAACTTTCAGCAGTCTCGCCAGCATCACAAGTTCCATCGCCGCATACTGCTTCAGCCGCTGCAACTCCGCAATCCCTAGCACAACTTTCAGCAGTCTCGCCAGCATCACAGCTTCCATCGCCGCATATGCTTGTTTTTAGTTTTGGCGCCCTAAGCTCAATGCATTTTCCCTTTTTGCATATTTCTTTTTCATTATCGCAACCATCGCATACCTCGCATTTTTCTTCTAATTGTATATCTTTGGTGCATAGCTTGCTTCCAGAACAATTATCAATAATAGTTCCATCTGAACATTTTACATTGGATGTGCTGCCGCAAGCAGTCAAGTCTTCTCCATCTGTTTTCTTATCGCAGTCATTGTCCAGGTTGTCATTGCATTTTGATTCTATTATTTCATAGCTGATTATACCTGTATAATCGCAGTCTGCGAATATTCCGCTTATGCAAGTTTGGTTTAAGCCCTTACAAACACCCTCTTGTTTTGCACATGGCCTTGATGTAAGCTCTTTCTTTGTCATTGGCTCTATGCACGGGCATCCCTCATCAATGCTTCCGTCGCAGTCATTGTCCAAATTATCACTGCATAATTCTTCTTTCGGCTGGATTGCATCCTTGCATTCTGTAAACAAACCATCCTTGCACTCCTGCTTTCCATAAGTGCACATGCCAACTCCAATGCCACATTTCTTTGTTTGTTCTGCATCACATGAGCATCCCTCATCAATGCTTCCGTCGCAGTCATTGTCTTCGTCATCGCATGCTTCATTTTGTGGATTTACTGCATTTTCACACATGCCAAATATTGTGGAGCCGATGAATGTTTCATTGCTGCAATACTGCTTTCCATAGCTGCAAGGCGCTACATTACTATATCCGCATTTCCTGTTAAATCCTGGCTTGTATTTGATGCCGCATAATATCCCTTCATCAATTGAGCCATCACAATCATCATCCTTGTTGTTTGCAAACTCTGGTTTTGGATAATACGAGCTTGCATAATCGCATATTGCCCATTTATTATCAATGCATTCCTGCTTTCCTAATTTGCATTCTCCTACAATGCTTCCGCAGTCCCCTGTATCTTCAATGTTGCATATGCATCCTTCATCTGCTGAACCATCGCAGTCATTGTCTAAATTGTCATTGCATATTTCATTTAATGAATATCCTTCTATTGAACTGTAATCACAATCAGGCCATTCAGCATTTGTGCATGTCGTTATTGAGCCTTGGCAAACGCCAAACTGCCTTGGGCAAGGCCATTTTTGGTTGTCTTTGCATCCTGGCCTTGGATATGTTGGATTAAGGCCTAATTCGTAATCTGCTGTGCAATCTCCATATATTCCATCCTTGCTGCAAGTTACATGGTAGGTATAGAAATAATCTTCTTTGGCAGGATAGCATGCTTTTAAATCACCATTACTGCACTCTATGCAGAAATCATCCTTGTCATCGCAGTTTTCATCAATGCCATTTTCGCAAACATCAATTGCATTTGGATTTATCGTTGCATTTTTGTCATCACAGTCAGCATCGCTGCATGTTCCATCTTCATCTTCATCAGCATATGTTGCATTGCATAAACTGCACTCTTCAGCCTTTCCAGAGCAGTCTTCATCTATTGCATTTCCGCATTTTTCCTCTGCCCCTGGCTTTATCTCCTTGTTGCTGTCATCGCAGTCCTTTCCATCCTTGCATGTTTCTGATTTGGCAAAGAATTCATCCTGGTCTTCATCAGTACAATCTGTGTTTGTTGGCTCTGTTGGCAGGGGGGTTATTGGTTCTAACTCTGCAGGTCTTAACAAACCACAAGTTTCAGCGCTGCAAACAGCAAAATCCCCCTTTCCATAATATAAATTTGTTCCATCCCTATAATTTAGGCTAGGGCATCCAAACCAGTCACAAACAAAAGCATAATAATCAAAATTGCCTTCTTCTTGCGTTTCAGTAAAAGAACATTCCAGTGCACCATCTTCATCTTTACAATACTCAGTTTCACTACAAGAACTGCCAGGAGCTACCCCAAAATCTTTTGTTGAGCAAAAAAATGTATTTGGTTTGCTGTCTGCCACACATAATCCAAGCTCTCCATATCTTATATTCTTATTAAGCGGAGCTTCTCCAATGTAAGCAAAATCCAGATTTTCATCATCATCGCTTCCTTTTCCTTTAATCCTTGCTATATTATGGTAGCCTTCAGGACAATCAGCCACATCTGCATATCCCAACTCAAGATTTAATGCAGTAAACCTTGCTGCAAGACCTTCAAAAGGCATATCATCAGGAGTTTGTGATAAATCATCAATGCTTTCTTGTTTTTTAACGCATAATCCCATTAATCCAGCTGCAATTCTCTTGCCATCTGCGCTTATGCCCCACTCAGTATTTAAAAGTATTTTAGCATAATTAGCATCGCACCTATTCCCATCCAAGCTACCAACCCTGATAGAACCAACTAATTCATAACCTTTTTTGCACAGCTTATTCTGTTCGATAGGGCAAAAATATGGCTCATTGTTGCTCCCGTCCTCAGATGCCCTAGATGTAATCTTACCACCACAAATTGCATAATTTGGTTCTTTGTAAATAATAAGTACCCTATTTGCATTATCTGTAGTAATAATTTTTTCAGCTCTGCCGACATTTGCTTTTGTTAATTTATTGCACCCAAAATCAGTTAAATAAATTGATGTTTCTTCATAGCTATTATCAACCCCATCCGGATCTACCCAGAAACCTGCACTAAACTGTGCACTATTTGCTATCAAATTTTTTTGCTCTTCATCTTTAGTGCAATACACATCCCCATTACTTACTGCATAATTAGGAAAAAAATTATCCCAAAAGATTATATTGCCAGAATCGCTTGTATCAATAAAAATGTCATTTAACTTGCAACATGAAATACTTGTAATAAATGCTCGATGTTTCTGGCTTACAAAACCTGTTTGTGTAACTGCACATACAACAGAATTTCTAGGGCATTTTATCACTTCTGTAGATGAAGGAAGAACAGAGGGCACAACTATGCCTTCTTCGTAAATGCAATCATCCCTAGTAGCTTCTAAATAAGCAAGCGGTTCTTTTTTTAAAGAATCTTTTGTTGTGCATAAGTTTACCCAGCCAACTTTCAATTCTCTCGGCTTTAAATCAGGGCCATACGCTTTCAGCGAACTCTCAATTTTTTCGTAATATTTATTATCATAATATATATTATCAGCAGAAAGCGAACCAATGCCATCCTTTTTGCACGGAAAATATGGTTTTTTCGAAGACCCAAAACACAACTCTTCTCCACCACATCGTGCTATCGTATTATCAGTACATTTAAATTCCCCGCCAGCAGTAGCTGAAGAACTTGTGCATGTGCATTCCACATCGCTCAAAAGGCTTCTATCATCATGCCTAAAGCTGCCAGCGAATTCATAGCCCTTAGGACATTCTGTCTCTCCAAGCAAATCTTGATTCTCAGCTAAAGATTCATCCCTTCTAATAACAAACAAGACAGGAGCAATATTGTCAAAATCATAAATATACTCTATACCTGATTCACCGATCTCTTCGCAACCATTAGCGCAGCAATTTTGTTGGCAATCTTTTGTTTTTCCTATGTAAGAATCTCCCTCGCATTTATTGCAGCAAGTTCCCTTCAAATCAGGGCAACTCTTTGTTAAACTTTTAAACTTATCCCCGCAAACACCTAGTTTAACCTCTCCTCCAATCAATACAGGATCAGGAACATCATAAACATTTCTAATGCATTCTTTAATGCAGGCCTCTTCAGCAATTACAGCATATATTCCTCCAGAATTTACATCAGCACTAGCAATGCCAGTGCCATCTCCATTGCTTTGTATGTATGTATTTACTATTGCCTGCCATCCTCCAGAACTATATCTTCCTATTTTCAATGCCAGCTCATCACCGCATTCTAGGTTATTTACATTATATCTTAAATCAATAGTTCCGCAGCCAAGGCTATATTCTCTTGCCGAGCCAAGAACAACATCACAAGCTGCTTTTGCAATCTTTGGTGATTCCCTGCATTTTAATATGGTTTTATATGTGCATCCATTTTCATCAGTAACGCTTATCACATTGCCAATAAACAAAGACATTGCAAGTACAAATATTAACAAAATTATTTTTCTCACAATGCAACACCTGTTGAAAATTTGTTAAGACTTTTTTCTTTATTGCCATTTTTGATGGCTACTGGAAGATAGATTTCTGCTGATATTGTTGTTATTGAATTAAACTCCTCTGCATCAAAGTCAATCGTGCTTTTTAATTGCGTTCTGTCATATGTTATCGTCAGGTCTTTAAAATCCGAGAAAACAGATGTGCACTGGATTGATGCATCAGACATGTATCTTTCAAGGAATTCCTTTGCTAATAATATATTTGGCTGTGCTATAAAGTCATTGCTGACAATGGCATAATTAAGCTTGTTCTCTAAACAATCCTCAAACTCAGCCTTTACTTCACCAGCATATCCCTTAGTTGGAATCAAAATCTTTTGTGGCTTCAAGAAAAAAGCAAGCAATATCAATGCAGCTATAACTACTGCTACAATTATGAATAAAGTCACCTGCCCTTTTTTTTGCATAAAAATATCTTGCTTAAAAACTTTATAAAGTTATCTTTTATTTTTCAAAGATTTTCTTCTTCCTTTTTATTTCATCTTCGAACTTTTTTAATTCTTTGTTGTAATACTCGTACAGCTCTTCATTGCCTGATTCTAAGGCATTCTTCTGTTTGGCCTTGTGCAAATTTATCTGGCTTTCAAGGCTTTCTATTGATTTTTCAGCTCTTTTTTTTCTTTGCATATTTCTTCATTGCCCGCTCAATAATCAAGCCTATTTTGTAAACTCCATCGATAGGTATGCTGGCCGACGTTGTTTTATTCATTTTTTCAGCCCTATAAACATCATACATCTTGTCGACAAGTTCTCTTACAGCTCCCAAATTAACAAGAAAAACCAAAAATCCTTCATTGGTATATTTTTTTCCGCTAATTATGCAGAGCATTATATATAAGCCTCTTGCCCTCAGCATTATGGAATAAATTGAGGAATTATCAGCATATTTTATGCCATTCTGTTTGCTTAGTTCAAGAAATCCCCTTGCTATGCCCAATGCACTTTTTGATGTTCTGATAAACCACGAAAAATTAAATAGTCTTTTGTCTGCATTTTTTAGCTCTTCTAATAAATGAGAATTTATTATTGGCTTGGCTTCATGTATAATGCTGTAAAATATTATTGGGTTTCTTCTTATTCCTTCTTTCATTGTATTGATATCAATTACACGAATATCAAACTTGGATGGTTTCAATTCAAATTTTTTGTCTGCAATTACCAATATATCAATGTCGGAATCTTCCAGTTGCTCTTTTCTGGCATAGCTTCCATAAAGATATACTCCCATAACATTTTCTAAATTGGGCTTGAACAGGTAAAAAAGCTCCTCTGATATGTCTACATCAATCAAGCTAACACTCACCTTCTTATCCATCCATGCAGAAGGAACATATACCACAGCCCCATTTCCACTTTTTGTAACGAATTTTGTTATTTGGCTATTTACCATATGTAAATACATGTATTTACAAATATTTAAATGTTATGTTTTGATTTTGCTTCAAAGAATCAGCGTCCCGAACATTTGTTAGGTTATGGATAGTTCACCTTGCATAGAAATTATCTTTTCAAATTTTCAAATTCCCTGTCTATTATTTCCTTTTTCCAGCCAGATTTTATCAGCTTCTGTTTTATATCAGGTTCTTTAATTCCTTTTTCCAAAGATTTTTTAATATAATTCTTTAATGCATCAAACTTCTCAGCACCAGATCTTATCCTTGCTTTATTAATCGCATTTTCAACCTCATTTTTATTCCATCCGCTGTTCAAGCATAACGACTTTATCTTGTCTTCCTTTATCCCTCTTTCCAATGCAGTCTTTACATACTGGTTAAGCTGCTCCACATTCTTATGCTCTCCCATCTCTCTCTTGATTTCAACAATTGGCTTTGTAACTTCAGTTTTAACAGCAGCCTTTTTCTTGTTAAGATCATACAAATAATACAAATATCCTGCAAATCCTAAAATAATCAAAACAGATAAAACAATATTCAAAATGCATGAAAACAATGGAGTTTCCTTGGCAATATAAACAAAAAGCAGTATCAACCCCAATAATAATACCAAAATATCAATAATTAATTTGTTCTTAAATCTCTTGTTCTTTATGTCAAACAATCTCTTTCTGTTTTTTGCATTCAAGTCATTTGCTTTTTCTAATTTAACTATTTCTTTTTTTTCAAGCAGCAATGATTTATTATCCCTGTAAACAAAATATCCTAGTCCTAAGCCTGTTATTAATAATGCTAAAGCCAGCCATATCAAGCAATCTTTTTCCACTCCTGCAGCAGTGCAATCACTTGGGCAATTATCAATGGTTTCAGGATATTCCCTATCAGCCTCGCATGCGCCATCTTCATTGCATAATGGCTTTTCATCATCATAATCACTTATTGTATCAAAATCAGTATCTTTGTTGTAAGGATTAGTTCCTTTGGTTTCTTCTTCTGAATCGCTTAAGCCATCGCTGTCACTGTCAACAACCCGCGTTATAGCTTTATCGCAGTCAGCAGCACAACTTGTTTTTGTTTCTCCGGCATCACATATATTATTTCCGCATGATGCTAATTGGCAGTTTCCTTTGCCCCCAGATGGGCATTCTTTTCCAGATGGGCATCCACAACTGCTGCATCTTTCTTCCAATAATCCATCAGCGCAATAATGTGGTTTTGTCTTTGAACATTCCCCGATTAAAGTTCCATCAGAGCATTTTACATTTAACGTGCTTATGCAATCGCTGTCCGCATCATCTATTTTTCCATCACAGTCATTGTCAAGCAGGTCATCGCATTTTGCTTCTTTGTCTTTCTGGTAATTAACTCCATAATCACATGTTCCAAATTGTCCATTAATGCAGCTTTGATTTATGTTCTTGCAAACACCTAATTGCAATGAGCATGGCCTTGATGCAAACTCTTTCTTTGTCATTGGCTCTATGCATGGGCATCCTTCATCAACAGATCCATCGCAGTCATCATCAAATCCATTGCACTCTTCTTCTTCTGGTTCAACAATGCCAGTGCAGCTGCCTAATATTCCATTGATGCATTTTTGCACGCCTTTTTCGCATATTCCAACCATGCTAGAGCCGCATTCCCTTTCATCATTCTCCATGCAGCCACAGCCTTCATTTATAGATCCATCGCAGTCATTGTCAACATCATCCTGGCATATTTCCAGCATAGCTACAATGCTCCCAATGCATTCTGTAAACTTCAATGCATTGTCAATATCCTTGGAGCAATATTGCAGTCCTTCACCGCAGCTGTTTAACCCGCATGATCTTGAAAAACTTTCTTTGTATGTTATGCCGCAATTAGTCCATTCATCAATGCTTCCATCGCAGTCATTGTCTTTAATATCAGCTTTTTCAGGCCTTGGCACATTATGATTTGTGCAATTTCCCCAAAATCCATTCTTGCATTCCTGCTTCCCTATCCTATTTCCACAATCTCCAGCAATGCTTCCACATTTTATGTCTGGAGCGCCATAACATGCACATCCTTCATCAATGCTTCCATCGCAGTCATTGTCTATGTTGTCCCCGCATGTTCCTATTGCAGTAGGGCCTTCATTTTCATTGTAATTTTGTATTGTGCTATAATCACACCCAGGCCATTTTAAATCATTGCTGCATTTTTGTTTTGAACTAGCACAAACTCCAAGTTGCCTTGGACAACTCAAAACTTGATCCTTCAGGCAAGCCCCATGCTCATTGCAAGCAGCATTTTCTTTTAGGCAATCATCACCAAAATAGCTTTGGCTGTTGCAGTTTTTATAATAAGTGCACGTCTTGTCTTCAGCTGTTATAGTTGTGTTGCCTATGCATCTTATCTGCTCTCCTTCCCTGCATACAGCGCAGTCATCATCCCTCTCATTGCAATTTTGGTCTATTCCATCACCGCATATAATCTCAATGCTTCCTGGTTTCATGCTGGCATCTATATCATTGCAGTCTTTGTCAGAACAGCTTCCATCTTTGTCTGCATCAACATAAGGGCTGTTACATATATTGCATAAATCACTTTTGTCACAATCTTCATCGATTCCATTGCCGCATATTTCTTTTGCACCAGGATGCACATCATTATTCTTGTCATCGCAATCAACTTTTGCAGGCTCTACGCCGCATTTTTCCTTGTCATAAACAAAATAGCTATCTTTGTCTTCATCTATGCAATTGGCAGTAGCATTGCAGTCATTGCAGTCTTTTAATTCATACTTGTCGCATTTTCCATTGCCGCAATTTGCAGCTATGTCACTGCAGCTAGGATATTTGCTGGTTCCGCAAGATCCTTCTGGCGAAGCAGAAACCTGATCGCCAAGATATATAGTTTCACCCTTTTCTATGATTTCACATTTCTCATCACCATAAACACCAAAGAAAAATTGTGCCCCTGGTGTTACGGTAGCTGTAGTAGTCTTGCCCTTTTTATCACATGTAGTTGAAGCTAAGACAGAGCCAGGTGTGTATTGTGATTTTTTTCTTTTGCTTGTGCATTCATTCCCTACTTCAGGATCAATGCTTACAAAAGCTGTCCCCCCATTGTCTCTGCTGCATGTTACAGTAACAGAAGTTCCTGTAACCGAAGCTGGATCAGAGTCACAATATTCAGGCGCTGCTGCAACAGACTTGCAGCCTGTTAAAACTGTGGCGCCAAGCACGCCTTTGCATCCGACAGTTGCGGGCATAGTTTCTGTTCCAGCCTTGCATTTCTCAATTCCTGTTCTTACCATGTCAGCTATTTTTTCATAGTCTGCGACCTCTCCGCTGGCCAATGCCCTCTCGCACATATACTGGTCCATGCCTGCTGAAGAAGAGCAAACCTTACAGTTTGGATACTGGTCCTGAAGTTGCTGGAATGTTATGTCTTCTTCTGGAGCCAAGCCTGCTTCTTGGCCACATGCGCTTCCTGCCAAAGGTGTTCCGGCTATCAAGCAAGAACATTCATCAGCATCAGACCCCGCTCCAACACTCTGATCTCCAAATTCTATGCATGCCTCATATCCTGTTGCTGTATTAAGATCCACATCATATTGCGCGCATTTATTGTTGGCAAAGCCAGACATTCCATTGCTGCACTGGAATTCAAAAGACTCGTCGCAAGAAGCAGCAGCACTTGCATAATCAGAGCTATCAACACATAACCCTGCACTACTTGTTCCTTCATCATTAACAAAAAATGTTAAGCATCCCTTTTTTACTATGAAACCTTTAACATTATTGAAAGAAAGTTTGTCTCCGTCAATGCATATTCCCTCTTTGTCAGCACAATTGCCAAAATAAATTTCATTGCTGCAACTTCCGCCAGAACTGCATTGATTTTCAAATGTAAATCCATTGTATTCCATTGATGCGCCAGGTGTTACAATTGCATTGGTACCACTGCATTCAAAATAAGCACCGCTTGCAAATAAGTTTGTGCTTATTCCACTATTCCCACCGCACGATATCCCTGTTATCTTGCTGCTGCCTTCAGCTGTGGAATATAATTTCAGCATGAATGTTTCAAGATCTGTTGTTGCAGAAACACCTGCGAGGTCTTTAAATTGGTCCAATGGCAATGTCAGCTCACCAAACTTTAAGAATAAACTTCCAGCAGTCCCTGTTATGGCGCAATTCGCTTCTGAAGTGCATCCAAATTCTTCATCAAAAGGCAGTAAACTTTCTCCACTATTGATGTAATAGTTCAAAGCAGCAGTTAAGATGTCTAAACCATTTACTTCATTTAAGGCTGTTTCAAATAATAGCGTTATTGTGCTTAATAATTCAAGAGAAGTAGAATCTAATTTTGTGAGTATCGCTGCTGTTACATCTTGGGTTGTTTCAGCAATAGCGGTATAAAAATTTGTATTGACTAAAAGAAGCCCGCCTTTACCTTCCCCCACCAGCCCATAAAGTGTATTGATAAATTGGTTAAGTTCGCTGCCAATTATCAAGTTGTAGTTAGCCACGAAATCAAAATCAGCATAGCACTGATTATCATAAAAACTACTAGGGTCTAAACTAGATTTGCAATATATCATACTTCCGACTTTGCAAACCTCTCCGCAGGTTCCGCTATAGCCATCAACAGTATAAGTTTTATCGCAGAAATAATAATTTGTTTCTACACCAGTTGCTACATAAACAACATTACAATTCTGGGTGCCAGCAGCAACATAAATCAAGCTAATAAAAGTAATAAATACAATCAAGATTAGGACTATACTTTTAGCTGACTGCGAAGTAAAATACATATCTTCTCTCCTCA
>Ga0209541_10008153_pt1 | contig 17383 bp, 15 predicted proteins | sample RifCSPlowO2_01_FD_184027 | JGI IMG/M metagenome (GOLD analysis project Ga0209541, IMG submission 184027) | Groundwater microbial communities from Rifle, Colorado - Rifle CSP2_plank lowO2_0.1 (SPAdes) (version 2) | ecosystem: Environmental > Aquatic > Deep subsurface > Groundwater | place...
TGCCCCCCCATACAACCAATGCTTTTGAATTTTCTTTTACAACTTTGCTTATTTGAAGCGCAGAAATCAGATTTGGGCCCGTAATTGTTGAAATACCGACAAAATATGGCCCTTTTTTCAGCTCAGCCAAAAGTGCTGATTTCCAGTCTGGCTTTACTCTTAAATCAAGAATCTTCACATCATATTTTTCGCTGATATAGACAGATGATTGCAGCAACCCAAGTGGCAAAGTGTAGTCCCCTACAAATTTAGTCCCATGAGGATTTATTAATATTATATCAGCTATTTCAAACACCTTTTAATGATTCAAGCTTGATACATAAATTCAGCACATTTATAAATTTTTCCAATTCTTAACTATTGTTAAGAAGCTGCTTATTATCTAATCACCAGTAATACTCTAAACCAGTCAATACAAGCTTAAAGCTTAGAAACATTTATCTAAACACATATTAGGACCTTCCAATCCCATGGTATGATATGCCCATCCCTTTAATTCTTTCTTTATCCAGGCAATTTCTTCCATCTATAACAACCGATATCTTGTATTTTTTTAATTTGCTTGTATCCATACTTCTGAATTCGTCATGATCTGTTACTAGGATGATATAATCGCTTTTTTGCAGCAATCCATCTAAATCTTCAACATTGCTGTTTTTCCTTACATAAGGGTCAAAAACAAAAACATCTGCGCCTTTTGTTTTCAATATGCTTATGATTTCAAATGCAGGGCTTTCCCTTGTGTCATCAACATTTGCCTTGTAAGCTAATCCAAGCACTCCGACTTTTGCATTCTTGATTGTTTTTTTGAATTTTTTTAACTCATTTTCCAGTAATTCAACTGTATATTGAGGCATGCTGTTGTTTATTTCCCTGGCAAGGCTCAAGAATTTATGGTTAAACCCGATTAGTTTTGCCTTTTCTATTAAATAATATGGATCAACTGGAATGCAATTATGCATCACTAAGCCATTTGTTGTAACAACAGTTCCAGTATCCTTAACTTCCAGTGAATAGACATAGTCCCCTCTCAATTCTTCCACACTTTGAATTTTAATTGCTGCAAAAGTGTCAAAGATTTCTACGCCAGGATAAGTTTTGAGTTTTTTCAGATTTTCTTGCAAATTGATAATAGTTTTTTGAATTAAATTACTATATTCGAAATTAATTTCAGATTCAATATCTAGATCAGGCAATTCCAATGAAACAACTAATCTATCATTTCTATTTAATCCATCCGCAGGTTTTATCTTTAATCCATTATTAAACACAACAACAGGATGCTTATCAGTTAATTTGATTGAATAATTTCCAACTGCCTTTATTCTTAGCATATTTGAATAAGGTCTTTTGCTTAGAAGCTTAAGTGGCTTGTAGCATGATTTTTTGCTATTTAAATCAAAGGATAATACCTCCAAGTTTCCTGGATTGACTAGTCTAGTTTCTCCTATCTCCACCTCATTATAATATTTCAAAAGCTCGTATAGTTCTCCTATTTTTATAGGGTAAACAGAATCTTCATATTTCACAAAAATCCATTCATTTCTGTCAAAGCAATGCCCTCCAACGCCAGCACCGGGATAATGTGGCATGAACGCAAAAGGCTTTGTCGAAGCCCCTTTTATGACTTCAATTATGTCAATGCCAGCTTTGTCAAAGCTTTTAGCCATTTCATTGACAAATGCTATGTTAACATCCCTGAATGTGTTTTCCATTATTTTTGTCGCTTCCGCTGCCTTGATGTTGCTTAGCTCAATAACATCAGCGTCTATTATGCTCCTGTAAAACTCAGCAGCCTTTTTTGCCGCTTCTTTTGTAATGCCTCCAATAACCCTGGGCAAATTCTCAATTGTCCATTTTTTGTTGCCCGGATCAATTCTCTCAGGGCAATGCGCAACAAAAATGTCATTTTTGTAAGCATCAAACTTCTGTTTTTTTAATATAGGAACGACGATTTCTTCAACAGTCCCGGGATAAATAGTTGATTCTATGATTAAAAGGGAATTTTGCTTTATAAATTTTGAAATTGTTGATACAGACTCCATTAAAGCTGTCAAATCAGGGGAATTGTTCCTGTCAACTGGCGTTGGTACGCAAACAATGATTATGTCAGAGCCGGGAATGCATTCATCGGCATTTGTTGTTGCATTAATTTTGTTTTTTATATTTTTTAATTTGTTAATCACATATTCGTCTTCGATAGGGCTTTGGCTGCTGTTAATCAAATCGGCTTTATTTTTATCAATATCAAAACCATAAATCTTAAAGTTTTTTTCTGCGCACAAGCATGCCAAAGGCAATCCAACATAGCCAAGCCCTACAACAGTTATCGTTTTCATACAAGCTAAGGACTGTTATATCTTTTATAAACATTTCTGATAAGTTTTAAATATAGTGCTAAAGTACTTTTGTTTATGAAGGTTTTAATAACAGGCGGCAATGGAGCGCTGGGACAATCTTTAAAAAGTGTTTTTAAAAATGCATTTTGTCCAAAGCATGCAGAAATGGATATAACGGATGCCAATTCTGTTAACAGGGCTGTTTTAAAATATAAGCCTGATACCATTATACATGCAGCAGCATTAGTTGGCATAAGGGAATGCGAAGAAAATAAGCAAAAAGCATGGCTTACTAATGTGGAAGGCGCACAAAACATAGTAAATGCATTAAAAAAACTTAACAATAACTGCTACCTCATGTACATTTCAACAGCATGTGTTTTTGCGGGAGAAAATAAAAAATTCTACACGGAAGACGACATTCCGGCTCCAAAAAATTATTATTCTTTGACCAAATTATGCGGGGAGATTGTAGTAAGGCAATATGGGAATGCGTGCATTATCAGGACAAACTTTGTTCCAAAAAAACAATGGAGATACCCCAAGGCGTTCATTGACAGATTTGGCACATATTTATTTGCCGATAATGTGGCTAAAGGGGTATTTGATGTTTATAAAAAGAAAGAGAGAAGTATAATTCATATTGCAGGGGATAGAAGAATGAGCATGTACGAGTTGGCATTATTAGCAGGCTCTAAAAATGTAGGCAAAATGACTTTGGCAGAATATGAAGGGCCGCCTTTAACAATCGATATGAGCCTTTCTACAAAGAGATGGAAAACCTATAAAATTGGATAACAGATTTTGTGCATATTCTAGCTTAGCAAGTTTTAAATATACTTTTAAATTCTTTCAGCCTATGAAAAAAGCTTTGATAACTGGAGTGACAGGCCAAGACGGTTCATACATGGCAGAGTTCCTTCTGAAAAAAGGCTATGAAGTGCATGGCATTATAAGAAGAACCAGCACCTTTAACACTTCAAGGATTATACATCTTTATAAGGACATACATGAGAAAGATGTGAAATTATTTTTACATTATGGGGACTTGGCAGATGCCAGCGTGCTTAACCAAGTTATAAAAAAAATAAAGCCTGATGAAATATACAACCTGGGCTCGCAAAGCCATGTCAGAGTAAGTTTTGACATCCCGGAATATACAGCTGACATTACTGCACTCGGAACCCTTAGGTTGCTGGATGCTATAAGGGAAAGTGGCATAGATACGAAATTTTACCAAGCTTCATCAAGCGAAATGTTTGGGAATACTGCTGAAGTCCCTCAAAAAGAAACTACTCCATTTGTACCATGCAGCCCTTATGGCTATTCAAAGGTTTTTGCTTTCTGGGCTACAGTTAACTATAGAAAAAGCTATAATATTTTTGCCTGCAATGGAATACTTTTTAATCATGAAAGCCCGAGAAGAGGAGAGACATTCGTGAGCAGAAAAATAACAAGGGCAGCAACTCGTATCAAGATGGGCTTGCAAAAGAAGATTTACTTGGGCAATTTAGAGGCAAAAAGAGACTGGGGCTATGCGCCGGAATTTGTTGAAGCAATGTGGCTTATGATGCAGCAAAAAAAGCCTGATGACTTTGTTATTGCCACTGGAGAGATGAACAGCGTTAAGGAATTTTTGGAAGAGGCATTCAGCTATTTGGGGTTAGACTGGGAGGAGCATGTAGAAATAGACCCAAGATACTTCAGGCCTGCCGAAGTTGAGCAGCTTAAAGGGGACTATTCTAAAGCAAAACAAATTCTTGGGTGGAAACCAAAAACAAAATTCAAGGAGCTGGTAAGGATAATGGTGGACTCGGATATGGAGCTTGCCAAAAATGAAAAATATCTAAAAGAAAAAAATCAGTGAATAATTGTAATTTAAATGACTCAGCTTAAAAATAAGAAAATACTGCTAACAGGCGGAAAAGGCTTTTTGGGGTCTTACGTATACAAAAAACTTATTGAAAGAGGTGTCCCTGAAGAAAATATAATTGTTACTTCTTCAAAGACTGACGACCTAAGGGATAGGAATATATGTGATAGGGTTGTTAATGGCATTGATGTGGTAATACATTGTGCCGGCAAAATCGGAGGAATCCAGTATACACTTGAGCATCCAGGCCAGGCATTTTATGATAATGCCGCAATGGCGCTGAACATTATAGAGGCATCACGCAAAGCAAATGTGGAAAAGCTGACTTTTGTAGGAACAGCGTGCTCTTACCCAAGAAAAGTTGACATACCCTACAAAGAGGATGAATTATGGTCAGGTTACCCAGACGAGATAAATGCAACGTATGGACTTGCCAAGAGATTTGCATTAGTGCATGGGCAATCTTACAGAAAGGAATATGGGTTTAACTCCGTATATCTTGTGCTTGCTAACCTTTATGGACCTTGCGACGACTTTAGCATAAAATACTCCCATGTGATATCTGCCTTAATCAGAAAAGCTGTTGATGCAGTAGAGAATAATGAAAAAGAATTAATTGTTTGGGGCACTGGAAATGCGTCAAGAGAGTTCTTGTATGTTGAAGACGCAGCTGAGGCAATTATCCTTGCCACAGAAATGTACAATAAGGAAGAGCCGGTTAATGTCGGCAATGGAAAAGAGATAACAATCAAAAACCTGGTTAAGTTGATATGCGAGATTGTTGGCTTTGAAGGAAAAATTGTATTTGATACTTCAAAGCCAGACGGTCAGCCAAGAAGATGCCTGAATGTAAGCAAAGCAGAGAAAGAGTTTGGATTCAGGGCAAGAACAGGTTTGAGGGAAGGCCTTAAAAAAACAATAGAGTGGTATAAAGCAAACATGGGCAGCATAGAACAATGGATAAAATAAAAGAAAAGATTTCTATTGTGTTCCCAGTCTATAATGAAGAAACTGTAGTTGAAACCACGATCAGCAGTTATTACAATGAGTTCAACAACAGGCTAAAGTTTGAAATGATAGTCAAGGAGGATGGCAGCACAGATAATACGAAAAAAATACTAAGGGGGCTGGCAAAAAAATATCATATAAGGCTTTTTATGTCAGATGCTCGGAAAGGCTACCAATGGTCAGTCACAGAAGCAATAAAGCATGCACGATATGAATGGATATTCTTGGTAGATTCTGATTGGCAATACAGGCCGTATGATTTTTGGAAACTTGCCCCTTATATGAAAAGTTATGACATCATTCTTGGGCAAAGGGTGAAAAGAATGGACCCATGGCACAGGCTTTTAATGTCAAAGGGTTTTAATTTTTTAATAAGGATTTTGTTTCATCTGCCATACAGGGATATAGAGCCAGGATACCGTCTTATAAGGAAGAGTGTTCTCAACAAGATTATTCCCGATATAAAATTTTTATCTTTTCTCACATCAGAGCTGGTAATCCGCGCGAATCGCCTTGGATATAAGATTATAGAGGTGCCGGTTGACCATTTTAAAAGGAAAGAGGGCACAACAAATGTTTTTAAATTTTATAAGTTGCCAAGCATTGTATTGCGGGAATTTATAGGGCTTTTTAAATTAAAGCATGAACTTACATCTAAAAAAAACAAATAAAACCAATTATTTTAGTATAAATGAAACAAGATACCAAGGCATCTTTGTTGATAGCAGTTTTCATCCTTGCTTTAACTGTGCCATTTTCAAATAAGGCATACCATATGGATGATGTTGCCTTTATATATATAGCCGACCAAATTTTAAAAGACCCCTTAAGACCATACTCATTTACCGTAGAGTGGGGCGGTGGCACAAAGCAGGCAATCCACCTAAATGACACGCCTTTGGTGTCCTACTATATCTCTTTGATTACATTGCTCTTTGGAAGGTCAGAAGCAAACTTGCACTTGTCATTTATAATATTCCACATGATAGCAGGTATATCATTTTATTTTTTGGCTAAAAGATTTGTGCGCAAGCCTCTAATGGCTACCTTGCTGCTGGTAGCCACTCCAACGTTTCTTGTCAATTCCCATAACCTGATGTTTGATGTCCCGGTGCTCTCGTTGCTCTTGCTTGCCATGGTTCTGTTCATCCGCGGAGTTGATAAAGAAGACCATAAATTTCTTTTTTTTGGAAGCTTTGTTGCAGGGCTTGCCTATCTGACAAAACCGACTGCAATTGTAATAGTGCCTCTTATGGCATTTTATTGTTTTGCAAATAAAAAATCAAAATACATCGCTTACCAAATAATTCCGATCATGTTTGTGGTTCTGTTTGCTTTGCATAACTATCTTTTTGAGGGGAAAGTACTGCTGACAAACTACGGCTCATTTATAATCGGCAATAAGCCAAATCTCAGCCTGCTTTCAGCCCATGTTTTTTCCAACCTCAGCTACATAGGTGGCGCTACAATCTTCCCCTTCTTTTTTCTGTACCCATTTTTGTTTAATAGGAAAAATATCAAGTATTTGGCATTTTCATTAGCAATAGCTGTTGCGGTCTCCATTATTCTATATAATTTATCTTCGAGTTTTATTTCAGGAAGATATACCCCATTTCAAATTGCCGTATTGACAATTTTCATGACATGCTCAATATTTTTTATATCGGTATTATTTTCAGAGAATTACGATAACTTAAAGGCAGGTATACTGAATTTATCGAAACAAAATAATGTAGTTTTCAGTGCTGATAAACTATTCATTTTTATATGGTTTATTGCGATGTATGTCATGAACAGCATAGTGGTTGGTGGCAGCGTCAGGTACAACACATTGTTTCTTCCGCCTTTGGTTTTATCCTATTTTTTGCTGCTAAAGAAATATCAGAAAAATTTCATCAGAAAACATTCAAGATTATTGTTTTTGGCTTTATCCCTTACCTTATTGACTGGCATATCCGTAGCTTATGCGGACTATGATTATGCAAATTCGTACAGGAACTTTGCAAATAATTTACCAAATAAATATAAGGAGTTGAATAATACGCTCTACTTTAATGGGGGCGCAGGCTTTCAATACTACATGAGTGAAAAAGGTTTTAGAATGCTTTTACAAAATGATGCCTCTCCAGAGAAAGGTGATTTTATAATTCAACCCAGGATATCTTTTCCAAGAAAAATGGCGCCAAAATTGATAAAAAAGCTAGAATTAGCGGAAACAATATCTTACGATGGGGCAATACCCGTCAGAACCCAAAATCCGGAAGCCCATGCCGGCTTTTATATATATGCAGGAGGCTTCCTTCCATATTCAATATCAAATTCCAAACTAGAGAATTTTGATATATACATTGTGAAACAATAGAGTTCGGTTTGAAAATAAAATGAAAAACAAATTAATCTCGATAGTCATTGTAAACCATAATGGGAAAAATCTGTTAAAACTATTATTGAAATCAATTTCAAAATCGACTTATAAAAATTATGAGATAATAATTGTCGACAATAAATCAAGCGATGGAAGCCAAGAATTTATTAAGAAGAATTATAAAAAAGTTAAATTAATCGTAAATAAAGAGAATCTAGGCTATTCCGGAATAAATTCGAGCTTAAAATATTGCAATGGAAAATACATATTGTTCTTGAATAATGATATGGAGCTTGAAAAAGATTGCATTAAAAATATTGTTAAGACCATTGAATCCGACAAAAATGCCGCAATGGTTGCCCCCAAGCTTGTTAATTTTTACAACAGGAATTTAAAGTCGGCCGGCACGTGGGCTTCAAGGGCTTTTTACAATGGCCATGTCAAGGAAAATGGGAAAAATATCAGGGAGATACCTTATCTTGGAGTTGGATTAATCAGGAAAGATTTTGTTGAGATGTTTGGATATTTATTCGACCCTGATTATTTCATATATGCTGAAGATCTGGATTTAGGGCTGAGGATAAGGCTCAATGGGGAAAAAATTTTGTTCGAGCCAAATGCCATCATATACCACTTGCATGCTGCCACAACTAAGAAAACAGCCAACGCCTTTACAACATTTTTGATGGAAAGAAATTTGTTAACGACATTTTTCAAAATCCTTTCAGTAAGGAATATTCTTATATATTTACCTTATGTCCTGTTTGCAAGATTTGTCGCGATTGCAAAAGACCTTCTAACGCTTAAAATAAATATCGCGCTATCAAGGTTAAAAGCCATATTTTTTATTCTGTCCAGATTCAATTTGATAGTCAAAAAAAGAAAAGAGACTCAAAAATTCAGGAAAGCAGAAGATAAGTATATTTTTAAAGTTTTTAGTGAGTCCTGTCTTTTTAAGAAAAAATTTATTGTTTGATATTGCATATTATCGCTCCAATAAGCAGATTCTAGATGATAAAATACTGATATTAACGCAGACTAGCTCGATAAATTTATAAACGTGGCAAATTTTTGCACGGCATGAAAATACTTGTGACTGGCGGAAACGGATTCATAGGGCATACTTTAGTTCGGCATCTGCTGAATGAGGGAAACGAAATCAAGGTGCTTGACATTAAGCCGATTAAATTTACACATCCGCATCTTGAATTTGTAAGAAAATCTGTGCTTGAAGACATAAGATGGGAGATGAGGGATTGTGACATAGTCTATCATCTGGCTGCTGAGCTGGGAGTTATCAATTCTGACAAAAAGCCATTAAACACTTTAGCTGTTAATATAGACGGAACAGTCAATGTTTTTAGATGCGCTCTTGGCACTAATGTTAAAAAAATTGTTTATACATCTTCTTCAGAAATCTATGGCGAACCGAAGGCATTGCCGATAAAAGAGGACAGTGCAAAAAGCCCTGTCAGCATTTATGGCGTATCTAAACTTACAGCCGAGATGTATGCTTATGGCTATTTTAAGGAATACGGAATGGACATAAACCCCGTGAGATTGTTCAATGTTTACGGTTCTGGCCAGGGCTTTGAATGGGTAATGCCAATCTTTATACAAAAAGTACTAAGTAATGAGCAGCCTTTGGTTTTTGGCGATGGAAGCCAGGTAAGGTGCTTCACTTATATTACAGACATCGTTAGCGGAATGGAAACAGTAAGAAAGAAAGGGGCAAAAGGAGAGGCTTACAACATTGCAAATAATGAACCGATTACAATGAGGGAGTTAGCAGAGCTCATCATTAAGGTTTCTGGAAAAAATTTAGAGCCAAGGATTGTAGGATTCGGCAAAGAAACAAGGGCAAAAGAAAGAGATATTATGAAAAGAATCCCAAGCATAGAAAAGCTGAAAGCTCTGGGATGGAAGCCGGCAGTTAATATCCAGGAAGGTGTCAAAAGAACGTACGATTGGTATAAGGAAAACTTTGGCAAAGAGGAATTGTTTTACGAGTGATTGGTATATTAATTCAGCGGCATGAAATTAAAATCAATGCAAATTTCTATTTGATCTTGTATATGATAGTCCCAGTTTGGCCATTGGAGTAAGCTATTTTATAATTTCTGGATTGTACCAAGCTTAAAGTCTGCCGGTCAAGAATCGACCTTCTGTCAAGATTGAAATTCTGGTTAACCCATACATAGTCGGCTTTGCCAAAATTCTCTGCTGTCGGATTTAAAGTGAACCTGTTCAAATTATAGGAGAGGCATTGCCCGCCTGCTATAAAAACACCATCTTTTTCTGTGTTCTCCCTGGCCCAGGCAAAATCTTTTTCATAAAAATTCCATGCTTTGCCGGCTAATGCGGCCTTTACAAATTCTCCGGCTATAAATCCAAGAATTAAAATTGCCAGTACAAAAAATATTATTGCATTGAACTTCTTTAGCCTGCTCAGGACATAGCTGAAACCCAGGCCCCATGCTGCTGAGAATAGCGGTACTACAGTTACAAGAAGCCTTGAGTAAGCTACACCTGTATTTACAACATAAAGCATCACAAGCAGCAAATGCGGAACAAGCCAAATCAATATCAGCATATTTATCTTTGGGTATGCAGTTTTGTTGCGGGAGCAGAATAATGCAGGAATTAGGAGCAAAAAAGTAGCCAACAGCCAGACAATGAAAAGCACTTCTATGAACGGTATCTTAAAGAAGAAAATATTCTGATAATTGCCTTCGGGAACACCAAAAATGCCCAAGTAGAGTGTAAACAAATTGTCGATATTTAAAAGGCTTGAAACATTGTTCCCTTTAAATGTTTCCACAGATTCATAGCCGCCGAATACAGAGGTAAAGAAAGGCCACAAAGGGTTCCCTAAATTAAAGTAATTTCTGATTATCCACGGAAAGAAAATTAAAGCAGCTATAACTCCAAAAACAAGAAATTTCTGCAGGAATTCTTTTCGTTTGCTGCCCCTGTGCATAAGGTATATTATCAGCGGTAAGCTGAACACTGCATTATATTTGCTCAAGAGCGAAATGCCAAAGGCTGCCGAGCCAAGTACATATTTGTTTTTTATTATCAGATAAATGCTAAGCAAAACAAAAAAGGTCATTATAGATTCTGTGTAGGCTATCACACCATAAGAAATATTAATTGGCAGGAATGCTGCAAAAATAGTCGAGTAGAAAGCTACTTTTTTGCCAAAAAAATTATCTAAAATCATGAATGTAAGAATCAATGACAAAGAGCCAAAAATTGGCGAAATGAGCTTAAATCCAAACTCTGCTGCATTAGCCCCAAAAATGCTAAAGATTTTGTAAAATGATGCAGAAATAAAATGAAAAGCAGGCGGCTCCCAAAATACTTCCCTGCCTAAAGGCTCCAGCAATGGAATTTTAAAATTGTCAGCCATGAATCTTGCTACAGAGAGATGCCAGCATGCGTCGCCGGAAGGGTGGTACATCAAAACCAAGGCTAACCTTACAATTATCCCCAATGCAATTATTATAATGGATAATCTTGTATAATTGTCTATATCTTTAAATTTATTAAGAAGATGCATTTTATTGCTCCAGAAACAGGCTCACTTACGAGCTTATAAATTTTTTCATAGCCAAGCTTAACAATTCAAAGCCGCCCTTGACATTGCTTTTGAATTCATTGAAGTTCCTCATCTGGGACAGCTTCCTGAGCAGGTATTTCGGCCTTAAGTACATGGATAAATATGCCCTCCCAACCCAATACTCAATTTCTTTTGGAGATAAATACTTTGTTTTTATCAATGTGCTTGCGTGCGTGCCCTGGTGCTCAAAATCATCTTCGCTGATTATCAAATTGTTCATCTTCATTTCGTTGTATATATCTGCCCCTGCATAAGGCGTCAATGTGTTAAAAAATGTCAGGTCAGCATCAAGTTTTTTTGCAAACCTGATTGTCTGCCTAAGCTCTTTTTCGCTCTCCCACGGAAACCCCATAATGAATGTTGCCTTTACCATTATCTTATGCTTTTGAGTCATTCTTACAGCCTTTTCAACCATCTCCAGAGTAATTGGCTTTTGTATTTTCTTAAAGCCGTCTTCATAGCCAACCTCCACACCATACAATATTGACTTGCATCCTGCCCTTGCCATATTCTTTATCAGCTCTTCATCAACATGATTCACCCTTGTCAGGCATTCCCAGAAAATATCCATTTTATTGTCAACAATCATGTTGCACAAATCTATGACTCTTTTGTGATTGACACAAAATTCATCATCCTGAAAATAGATATGCCTTATGCTGTATTTATCATAAAGCAATTTAATCTCCTCAAATACCTTTGCTGCGCTTCTTTGCCTCCAAAAATTCTCATTGTTTTTCGAGCTTACGCAAAATGAGCATTTAAACGGGCAGCCTCTTGAAGTTACAATAGTTGTAAATCTTCTCCCCACATCAAGCCACCCATATGCTCTGTAGGCATCCATGGGCAGCAAATGATATGCAGGCATTGGCAATATGTCAAGGTTCATTATAAAAGGCCTTTTTTCAGTGAATCTCATGCTGCCATTTTCCCTGTAACAAATACCCTTTATCTCTTCCTTTTTTCTGTTATTTTTTGTGATACAATCCAATAGCTCTAAAGCTGTTATTTCTCCCTCATTTATAACCAAATAATCAACGAAATCTTTAGTGATTGCAGTTTGAGGACTGTTTGTTACATGCGGACCACCATAAATCGTAGTAATGCCTTTATCCACTTCCTTTGTATTTTCGAGAATCTTCATTGCATTTCTGTGGGTTGCAGCAGAGCTTCCTGTAAGCACTGCTGCAGGTCTTATAGAATTTATTTTGTCTTTGACTTGCTCATGGGTTAGCTCCAAGGCAAAGGCATCAAGAATCTGGACTTTGTAGCCGTTCTGCTCAAGGAATGCCGCAATCGTAGCTATTCCTATGTTTGGGCATTTTGGCCCTATATCCTTTAGACTGCCGTATGTGTATTGCGGCACAACACAAAGTACATCTGTCATAATCAACACATTAATTAACAATTGTTAACCTGCAACCTATTTAAAGTTTTCTTTTAAAAGCCTTGTAACAGCCTTTGCAAACCCTGCTGTGTCATCCTTTTTTACCAATATTCCGCTTTTGACAACTTCCGGATGCGAGCAGACATCAAAAGCAACAACTTTTTTGCCGCATGGTTTATTATCTAGAAATTAGTATTTATTTTAAATAAATTGTCTTTTTAAACCAATCGCAGCATTAAACATAGCATCAATAAAACCTTTAGTATCCCCTTCTGGTACAAGAATCCCTTTCTTTTTATCAACAACTTCACGATGCGAGCATACGTCAAATGCGATAACACGCTTTCCACAAGCTTGAGCTTCAGCAACTGGTAAATCATAACATTCCCATGCAGAAGCCGTAACATAAAAATCACAAGCAGCATAATATGATGGAAGATCTTTATAACCTACAATTCCCGTAAATATTATGTCCTCATCAGCCATTTTTTTGATTTTATTATAGTACCTTCTAAATGTTGGATTACCGACTATCAAGAGTTTGGCATTTGGAACCCTTTCTTTTACAGATTTGAATGCTTCTATTAATAAGTGAATTCTCTTACGAGCTGTAAGTCTTCCTACATATAAATAAACAATTTTGTTCTTGAGATTATATTTCTTAATTATACTATCACCTTTAACAGATAAGTTAAATCTTTTTTTGTCAATCGTATTCAATTTAATCTCGTCACTTTCTAAACCTGTTTGGTCTTTGAGTTCCTTATTTGTGTACATACTTACAGATACAATCTTATCAGCACTTTCTATGGTGTGTTTATTAAAAAAAACTAACAATTTCATATAAATATCTTGTAAAAAGTTATCTCCTTTATCAATTCCGTGATTCCAGAAAATATAATTAATTCCATATTTTTTTCTTGCACGATGGGCTAACCAATTCATAGGATAAAAATGGCTTATTATCTTATCATAATTTTTTAGTTGGTTGTAGTAATTGATTTTATTTAAATCTAAGAAGAAGAATAATCTATACAATCTCTGAAAAAATGAATTCGAAGGCATACCTAATCTAATTACCTTGTAACCTTCTGGCTTAATACTTCCTTGAAGAGTTATAACTGTAACTTCATTTTTTTTATTTTTTGAGTATTCTTCAGCCTGCATCCTTACTACATTGTCTATGCCACTCCAATCATTGAATGTAGGTGTAAGTATAGCTATTTTCATTAAAAATCACACCCCCCTTCCTTGGAGTATGGGGCTAATACACACCTCTTTTTAAATTTACCTTTCAAATCCTGGGAATTAAAAAAACCACTATGACCCTCTTTTTCCATTATCACTCCTCTTTATTGTGACAAATATTTATATCCTATATATGATATATTTCCTATAGCTTATATATAAGTTTTACTTTTTAACACACCTTATAAAAATAAGTAGGTATTATAATATATATTTTATAAACAATAAATTAATTTTTCATATTCTTCCAAACATAGATAATAATTTTAACTTCAAAACCATAAAATAGCCGGCTATCAACTGAGGAATCCCAAGCTTTGAATGCCCTTTTGTCCTGTTTACAAAAGTTATCGGTATTTCTTTTATTCTAAATCCCCTTAAATGCGCTTTGAACAATACCTCTTGTACGATTGCAGGCCCTTTTGACTTAAGATTTTGCAGATTTATTTTTTCCAGCACTTCCCTCCTGAAGCACCTAAAGCCGGAATTGCAATCCTTGACCTTTAATCCCAATAACAGCCTTATGTAAAGATTAGCCCCTAGCGTTACAAATCTCCTAAACAAGCTTCTTCCAATCTCTTTGCTTCCCTCAACTCTTCTGGAACCAAGGACTAAATCCGCATTCTCTAGTTCCTTAACCATTGTCGGTATATACTTTGGATCATGGCTTAAATCAGCGTCCATCTCAACTATTATATCTGCGCCATGTTTCAAGCAATAAATAAAACCATCTTTTCCAGCAGCTCCCCTCCCTTTGTCTTTTTTCCTCAATAAAAGATGGACATTCTTGTTTTTCCTTGAGATTTCTTGCACAATTCTCCATGTTCCATCGGGGCTATTGTCATCAGCAACAACAACATGCAAATCCTTGATTTTTAACTTTAGTATTTCATCTATCAAATTCTTTATGTTTTCTTTTTCATTGTAGGTCGGAATCATGACAAAGGTTTTCATTTCAAATTAGCCTCTTAACAGCATTTACTATTTTTCCGATTTCTATTTTTGGAGGATACTCGCATTTTGTTTGGTAAGAACAATAGGATTTGCCTTTCCAAATGATTTTAATTCCCCTCCCGTATAGCTCAATTTCTTGGGCTGAAGTGGGGTAAAAATAGCAAACTATTTTCCTCTTCAGAGCAATCCCGACATGCAGAGCCAGGCTGTCGCTTGTAACAAGAATACTGCATAAATTCACCAAAGAGGCAAATTCCGTCAAAGAGTTATTGCATCCGGCATCAGTAATTTTTGTCTTGATTATTTTTTTTATTTTTTCATTTCTTTCCTTTTCTTCTGGACCGCCGAAAATAATTATTTTTATATTTTTTATTTTTTCATTTAACGATTCTATTAATTCTGCAGTTTTCTCTTCACTTAGCTTTTTATCCTGCCATCTTCCTCCTGCGCCTGTGTTCATTCCAACCACTAAGTCAGATTTTTTTATATTATTTCTTTTAGCAAATTTCTTTGCAAATTGCAATGATTTTTCATCCAAAATCAATATTGGCTCCTGCTTTTTGTAATTTAATCCAAGAATCCTGTATGTTATCTCTTGATATGTTCTTTTATTTTCTGCTTTCAATAAGTCAGCTTTTTTCTTTCCAAATCTTGAAGTAAGCCCCATATCAAACCATAGAGATGAGTCATTAGTATACAATTTTTTATTATTTTTTAGATAGGCTCCTACTATTTTTTTAAAATTGGTTTTTGTTGCTAATTCACAAGCCTCAAAATCATCATCAAGACTTATAATTAAATCATATTTTTTATTTTCGATATTTTTATCTATTAAATATACTTTATTGATTAAATTATTATTTTTCAAAATATCAAAAGATTCTTTTTTTGTAACCCAGTCTATCCTGCAGTTTTTATATTTCTCTTTAAGCCCGGAAAGAATAGAGGTTGTCCTGATTACATCCCCGATTGCGCCAAGCTTAATTATCAGTATTTTCATCTTTCGATAAAGTAAGGCATAGGCAATTTAAAGGTTTTTGTTTGGACAATATTAGCAAAACCATCGTAGTAATGATAAAAATTCAGTTCTAATGGCATATTACTCAACTCCATGATAAACCAGCCTGCAACACTTAAATCTTACAATATAGTGTATAACTTCCCTAATCTATTGTATAAAAATATTCTGTTATATTGTTTCTATCCAATAAAAAACCAAAAGATTTAAATAGTTTAACTGTTAAACAATTTAACTAGGCGATATATGTGGCAGAAACGGAATTAGTAAAAATGTCTCCAAAAGGTCAATTAGTTGTACCTAAGGGGATAAGGGAACAAGAGGACTTTAAGCCAAGCGATAGGTTTATGCCGTTTCCCGTAAAAAACGGTGTATTGTTTAAAAGAGTAAAGATACCAGAGATAAAAGCGGAATTTATCTCTTTAGCAAAAGAAATACAACAACAGTTTAAAAGTAGAAAAGTCTCACCTAGTGATGTTGATGAGGCTGTTAAATGGACAAGAAGAAGATAGTCCTAGATACAAACATCTATATCTCTGCACTTGGCTGGAAAGGAAATCCAAGAATAATACTAAGCAGAATTATAGGGGGTAAGTACGAGCTATTATTATCTGTAAAACAGTTTGAAGAAGTAGTAAAAGTTTTGGGCTATCCAAAGTTTGGCTTTACAGATGAGCAAAAAGAGAGGTTTATCTTGTTATTAAATGAGATAGCGACAATAGTAAAAACAAAAACTGAAGTCAATGTTATCAAAGACGATCCTAGCGATAATGTCATTCTTGAGCCTGCCGCAGAATTGGAGATAGACTATATTGTTTCTGGTGATAGACATTTGCTGGATTTGAAAGAATTTAATGGTGCAAAAATAATAACACCAAAACAATTTATGCAGATTGTTAAATGATTATAGATATTAAAAAATCTAGATAGTAAATTTTTGTATTGAAATCTAGGGAAAAAATGATTAATCCATAGAATGCACTTCTTTTCAAAACAATAATTTCACCCTCCCCGCATACCACATTATACCCATCTATTTAAAATTTCCTTTTTTGAGTTTTAAAATTACATATATTAGCTATAGACAAATATTTATAAATATGGCTATTTGATATATCAATATGAAAATCAGTTTTAGTAAAATAGAAATCGTTCTAGTTACTATCTTGTATTTAGCAACACTTTCCATCTGGACACTGCCAATCCAAAATAATAAGCTTCCGTTTGGAGATGTAGATGCCAGCTCTCATTTCACTATTGGGGATTATATGGCAATGAATGACAAGTCAATCATTGAAGTCCCGTATTACATATTTACCAGATACGGCAGCCAAAACAATGTTTTTCCGGGTTATCTTTGGTACCCTCCGCAGTATTGGACTAACCTTGGCATGGCTCAGGTATTGGGAGGAGAAAGAATACTGCCTCCTTTCATAATAATTGCAATCTTCAGCTCTCTGATAATACTCTCATCTTATTTTTTGATAAGAAATATTTTTGGCTTTTGGCCGGCATTTCTGTCCAGCTTTTTGCTGATATTTTCAACAAGGGATTACATGATTTACCTGT
>Ga0209541_10008156_pt1 | contig 17379 bp, 21 predicted proteins | sample RifCSPlowO2_01_FD_184027 | JGI IMG/M metagenome (GOLD analysis project Ga0209541, IMG submission 184027) | Groundwater microbial communities from Rifle, Colorado - Rifle CSP2_plank lowO2_0.1 (SPAdes) (version 2) | ecosystem: Environmental > Aquatic > Deep subsurface > Groundwater | place...
CGCCTGCTGGAACATTTACGGTAACTCCGCCTCCGGGACTATAAGCTGGGTTGCTTGAGAGAGGTTCACCATGACAGGCAGTGCTGTTGTAGCAAAGAGTATAGCCAATAGTCCATCCCGATGGAACAGAAACAGAGACATAATGACCAGTGGCAGACACATTGGTAAAAGAGTAATAATTATTGGTTGTGGTTCGCGTTGCAGGGCTATCAAGAGAGACGGTTTCATTATAGGGAGAGTTAATGCTGGGAGGGACGTCCTCTTTCACGTTTCCCGGCATTTTCACCTTATAGCCCTGAATGGTGCCGGTTGTCGGCGGCGGTGGCGGAAGTGTTAGATTATGTGTCCTTTCCTGTCCATTACATAAGCTAGCTCCACCATCAGAAGTCGAGCTCGGCAAGGACTTGGATACAGTTTCACTTCCTAAGCTAGCAGTCAATGTATGGTTAGATGTACATGCGATTCTTTTTAAGATGTAGAAACCATTAGCATCTGCTGCTGTTGAACCGCCTGAATTATCGGCTGGAGATATTGTAACCGTAGCCCCTCCGGCGGGTGAGCCGTCAGATTTATAGATTGTTCCCTTTATTGTCGACCCGACTCCGCCAGAGACACCCACATCCTCACTCCGCGCCCCTTCTAAAGTTACACCAGAACGTAGTTGGGCCAAGGCATTTGTGGCTTGACTTGTAGAACAAGTATTTCCTGCTTTGATGGTTGTTGTAAAATTGTAGTATTTGCCGTATTTAAGAGAACCAATTGCCTCAAACACATTTTGCGTAGCCGGCTGAATATAAAAACTTTGGTTGCCTCCATCTATGCTAAAAAATACATCTATCTTTCCTTGCTTGTCTGTTCCTTCATAGAGCGTTGCACAACCATTAAATATCCTAGTCCGAACAGTTATTGTATCGCCAATTGAAGGCAACCAATTTATACCGCTAGTTGGTTCCGGTGTATCTAAAGACAGACATCCAGCTTTTACCTCTTTATTAGCCAAGAACAAAAAACCAAACAAAAAGAAAAATACCAGTAAAAGCCTAAGCCACTTATTCATAATTTATAAGCTGTAGTAGAGTTCCAAAAATTTGATTGCAATTTCATATCTTGCTTCTGCTACACGGCCACCGACGGCATCTTTATCAAAAAAGACTCTTTGAGGGTCGCTTTTGTTTATAATGTCTGCTGTAAGAATTCTATGAGCCTCAGTACCTTTGTCTTTGGTCGAAAGTGGAACTGTCAATCTGTCAAACAGACCTGATCTCATCATTTCCTTAGCTAATTCAAATTGTTCATCTCTAATTGCTCGCCTCACATCCTCTAAGGAATATAGGTCCCTTTTTCCTGAACCTTCAGTTCCTAATATGGATTCTTTTTTAATCTTCCAAACGGTAGCGTCTATTTGGTCAAGAAGCTCTTGGGAAGGGTTTTCAAACAATGTAATTATTTCGCTGATTTTCTGAAGCTGTGGAGATTCTGTCTTTGTTGGTACTGCTTCCCTTTCTTTCAGATTTTTTATGTTTGTTGAGAAACCCAAAGCTACTAGGAGAAACAAAACAACTAATGCAACAAGAATAGGTAATTTTTTACCGGAAAGATCTTTCTTGATTGGCTGTTGGATTGCAGACTGGACAGTAGGCATTAACTAAATTGTAATCATTAAACGGAGCGGAAGTCAAAGGACAATCGGCTAGAGAATTATCTGATGAGTGCGTATTTGACTTTGAGTAGATCTATTGCAACAAGTTCTCTTGAGACCGCTACAGGGTACCCAAGAAAATCAGGAGGTATAAAAATTCTCTCCGGGTCAACCTCGCCAATTTTCTGTTGGTCCCAAACCAAATGTGCCTCTTCTGGAACAGGATCAGTTATTTTTTTAAACAACTCTTGGGAAAATATCTGGTTTGCCAATATAATGTCACCAGCCTCAAGTGCTTGTCGCATATCGTAAAGACCATAATGTCCCCCTTGGCCCTCAATACCCTCCAAAATAACACGCTTCCTGTTTTGCCATGATAGCTCAATAGCCCCTTCTGGGTTTAAATTTTCAATATACACAATTGATTGATTTACCACCTCAAGCTCATCTACTTCTTCTGTCGGTTCAGGGGTTATTGTTGGTTCCGGAGTTGCGCTGGCTGTGGTGGTTGCTGTTGCTGTAGCGGTTGCTTCGGGTGGCTTGACGGTTGAGGAAACAGCCGTCGGGCTTTCGCCGGATCCGCCGCTGTTTGCCGGCGTGCCAAACGGCGTGCCGGTTGCTGTATCTTTTACTTCCCCATCATTTCCTCCTCCTCCGCAGGCGGCCCAAAGAGCGGCCGGCGCAAGCGCCAAAATCGCCGCAGCTTTTATGCTAACCGGGATATGTCTTCTTGATCTTCCCTGTATTCTCTCAGCCATTGTCCGCAAATTCTACAGCTATTTTTCCCAAAAGTCAACTTGAACTATGGGGCGCAATCGGACTTTAATTTTTCGACTCACTGTCCCGATCTTCTCTTCTTACCCGAAAACGGGTTTCCTCAACAATAACCGTTGATCCGGTGACTGTAACCTCATCCATTTTTGGTATGAAGTTCAAGAGAACTCTTTTAATATCAGCCGCGGAATAAAAGTAAGGTATCTTTAAAACTAGAATGCCGAAATATTGAGAGGGAGGAAAATTTATGATATTGGCAAAATCGAAATCGCGAGTGACTAATACCGCTTTATTGAACTGCGCCCACTTAATAACCTTTTGATCACTGGCACTTGTTAAGCCAATATCTCTCACATGAACAACTTTATGACGTTTTGGAAAGATTTCTTTGGCGGAATAAGGAATATTAGCGTCTAGGAGAAAGAGCATAATCTTGAGTAGTTTCTCCCTTGATCCAACCTGCTACATGGCGAATTGCAGCTATTATTTGCTGTTTTGTCAGCCCGTACTCTTTTTTAATTTCACCAAAATCCATGCCTGCGGCAAGCGCTCCCAATACCTCTTCGACAGTGACTCTTGTGCCAGAAATCACCGGTTTACCGAAACGAATTTTCGGATCAATGATAATCGGATTCTTCATAGCAGGTGAATATTACCAAATCGTATAAACTTATTCAACAAAACCGGTTTTGCAAAAAAACAGCAGGCTAACTGTTGTCTCCCCTTCACCTTCAATGTGACTTAGCTCTTCGAGTCTGAGCGACGAGGTCGCTAGACCTCAGAGTCGAAGACTTGGCACATCCTCTTTTTTGTAGTTTTTAAAGCGGCCCTTTTTAATCTGTTCCTCACCAGAGATAATCTCTTTCTCCCACCACGCGTCACTGCCATATGCAGGTAGGCTTTTTTTTAAAAGCTTCTTGATCTCCTTAAGCTCTTGCTCTACACGGCCAAGAGTATTAATTATTATTCGTTGGTTTTGCACAGCGTTGCCAATTTACCACAAATTCAAAAATGAGGCAAATTTCTACTCCTATAGGCCCTTCCTTGTTAGGCGGAAAAATATTCTGCTGACTGTGATATACTAACACCGATCATGAAACAAAAAATTGCCAACTACACCGTTGTCATCGAAAGACAAAAAAGACTTGGGTCCAATAAGCCCTGCTACGTCGCCCTTGTACCGATGCTAGACATTGCTACCGAAGCTGACACTATTGAGAGAGTTAGAAAAGACATTCAATCTCTTATTCAATTCCATTTGAATTGCCTTGCCCAAGAAGGCGAAGTTATTCCTCTTGAAACGGAACAGGCAATCGTCACAAAATCCCAAGCAACCATACCTTCCGGGGCAAATGTTTCTTTTTGATGACTAAATTGCCCCAAATTACACCCAAACGGCTTCTTAGGTTTTTTCTAAAACAAGGTTTTCAAATTAGCAAACAGGTTGGCAGTCATGCAAGATTGGTTCATCCAGATGGACGAAAAATAACCATCGCAATCCACACAAAACCAATCGCCCCAGGAACTCTCCACTCCATTTTGAGACAGGCAAACCTAAAAAGAGACGAGTTTTTGAAACTTTTTACGAATTGGGGTAGGTAATCTTTTGTAGTTTCTTTTGAACTTATCAGTCCAAAGAATATTCATTTTTGCAGTTGCCTGATAAGTTCTTTGACAGAAGAAGCCCTGTGATACTTACCCTGCTTTATCACCTTATCAGCCTCTTCCTCTTCTTTTTCCCACCAGTCAGCACTGCCATACGCAGGTAGGCTTTGTTTGAGAAGTTTCTTGATTTCCTTCAGCTCTTGTTCTACGCGGCCAAGACTATTAATTATTTGTTGGTTTTGCATAGCTTTGCTAATTTATCACAAATTCAAAAATGAGGCAAATTTCTACTCCTGCACCCCTCCCCTTGTCAAGAACTGTTGCTTTTCTCTTACGATTATTTGGCAACCGCTGTTTCGAGTGCGTCTACCCGCGGCTCGAGATTACCAACTCGCTCTTCTACACGGCTCACTCGCTCCCGAAAATCCTTGGTATTTTCGTAAATCTCGCGAATCATCGGCATCGTCTCATTCTCTAAAGTCACCAAAGTTTTAGTATGGGAATTCAAAATCCTGGTGTGTTTATCTAAAATCCTGGTGTGTGAGTCTAACTGCTTCTTAACCGGCTTAAGCTTTTTGTCAACCAATATGTCTATCTGCTTTAGGGTTAATTGAGTTTGTTTCATAACAAAAACTTCCGTCATAAAACTCTACTATCTAACCCCGCCAAAAGCAATAGGATAAACCCCAAAATTCAAGTTTAGAGAAACAGGAGGCTGATTAGGAGAAAAATGGCCGCAATTGTTAATAGAACCGCAGTTTGAGTTGCTGGCGGCTTAAACGAAGTAAACCTATTGAGTCTGTTGGAAACCCTCATCCAATTCTATTGAAGCCGAAGTAAACAGGTGTTGTCAAGCCTTCAGGACAGTTGCCATAGGGCCCATCTACTGTAGGACATAAAAAGTACTTTACTTGTCTTAAATCAGCCCTTATTATTTGTCAACCGTAAATGTATCAATCTAACTCTTAATATTAATTAAGATACACTTTCATGTCAAAAAATCTGCTTCTTGATGCGCCGCTTGCCCTTTGTTAAAATGCCCAATATCAATGAAAGTTCTTGCCAAAAACCGTGTCGCTTTTTCCATCATAATCGCCGCTCTTATTTTAATTTTCGGTACCGTCGCTATTTTTTGGGCCCGCGGGTTTAAACTTAACTTTAAAGACCGCACAATCGACAGAACCGGCCTTTTGGTCGCCTCTTCAGTTCCCACAGGTGCCGAAATTTATCTGGACGACCGATTAACTTCGGCAACCGATACCAATATTGCCTATTTGGAACCTAAAATCTATAAAATCAGGATTCAAAAAGACGGTTTTACCACATGGGAAAAAGACATAGATATCAGGGCGGATTTAGCAACAGAAATTAAAGCCCTGCTATTTCCGCTGGCACCGGAAATTAAACCCTTAACAACAACCGGCGCCGCCAATCCCGTGCTTTCCCCGGACGGTACAAAAATTGTTTACGGCACTAGTGGCGATCGGGGAGGATTGCATCTAATGACTCTTTCGGATCGGCCAATTCCTTTCAGAAGCGATCTTCGGCTTTTAGTTAAAAACAGCAGCGGTTTTGACTTCACAAAAAGCCTCTTTATTTGGAGCCCGGATTCAAAGCAGGTCATAGCCCGCTTCGAGCAGGAAGACGGCTCGGTACTTGCCAATTTATTAATTGATAATACCGATAAGAGCGATCAAGACCCGGGAGACATTACAGGATCGCTGGCTGCTACCCTAAACTCGTGGCAGGAAGAGTTAATCGCCAAGGCTCAGACCCAAGCTGTTAGCGCGCCGGACGCTGTCAAAAACGCAACAGCCGAAGCAAAAATAGTTGGTAGTTCAGAGTCTGTAGTTAGTAGTCCAACTACCCAACCCGCTTCGCCCGCGAAGCGAGGCGAGCTACCAACTACCAACTACCAACTAAACTACTATCCCACCGGCCTGATTTTTTCTCCGGACGAGGAGAAAATTTTGTATAAAAACAAAGAGGGCCAATTTAAGGTCTATGACTTAAAAAACAAAAGGGAGGTTTCTTTGCCCAACTTTGCCGACTTTATTAACATCTCCTGGTTTCCAGACTCCAGCCACTTAGTTGTCGCCCAGAAAGATTTAATTTCGATAATTGAAGCAGACGGAGCTAACAAAATGACTGTTTTTTCCGGCAAATTTGAAAATGGGTTCGTCTTTGGCCACCCATCCGGTACAAGAATTATTATTCTAACAACCCTTACCCAAACCGAGGGCAACCCCGCAAACCTCTACGCAGTCAACCTAAGATAGTTCGTAGAAAGTAGTATGTAGTAGGTAGATAAAAAATGTTTGCGCTTGAGAAGCTTAATGTTTACACAAAAGCACTGAATTTTTCTAATAACATCTACGATCTGACAAAAAGTTGGCCAAAAATCTCTAAAATGCTAAGCGGTCTTAAATCTTCACTAAAATAGATTCCCACGACCTGAAGGCCGTGGTTCTCTCTTCCTCGCTCAAGATTCGCTTCTAGGCCCACAGCGTCAGCGAGGACCGCATGGCACTGTATATCCCCGGCATAAATGCCAGGGTTTTTCGCTCAGAATAAACTACCCACTGCCTTCTACTCACTACTAACTACAAACTACCTACTATTGCTGCGAAGCAGCAAGTGGCTTGGCGATTACCAGAAGCCTTTTCCAAGTCGTCCCCGGCGGATAGCAGGTCTGCAGGACTAGAATTTGCTCACTCGTTCTCATAGTGAAGTAGCTGACATCCTCTGCGGACGTTATTTTTGTTTCTGTTACCACATAGTCATAGCGGCGGCCGGCAAAAAACAAAACCACTTTATCCCCCACCACCATATCCTTTAAAAGGTAAAAGACGGCATTAAATCTTGGAACGTTAAAAATAGTGTCCGTTGAATGAGCAAACAGGTAACTAACACCCGGCTGGCCCGGAAAAGCTGTGCCCAAAGCATGGGCTACTCCCCGCTTTAAAGCTTCGGTGTAAACTGTTTTATTGGAAGCATCCACATTGGGAATTACCGCTGCGTCCGCTCCGATTTTTTCCACAATTATGGAAAAGTTGGGGTCTTTGGGAACCAAGATTTTTAAGTTCGGATCAGGATTTCCCAGAAGAGAACCAAAACTTTGAGTAGTTGAAACTGCCGGTACGGCTTCGTATTTTTTGCCGCGCAGGTTATCATAGGTGTTTTTGGAAAAAGCAGAAATTACCGGCCAAAAGGTAAACAGGAGGCCGACAAATGCCCCCAGAACCAAAAAGTTACCGATTGTGCGAATAAAAAGAACCCGTTTGTCGATTACTAAAGTGTTCATAGTTCATAGTTTGTAGTTTGTAGTTTGTAGTTTGTAGTTCGTTGACTTAAGGCTTCTTTAACATAAACTACCTACTACCCGCTACTAACTACCTACTACCTACTACCTACTACCAACTACTCACTTCTAAGTACCCCAGGAGGGAGTCGAACCCCCAACCTTTCCCTTAGGACGGGACTGCTCTGTCCATTGAGCTACTGGGGCAAATCCAGTTACTTGCCCGCCGTAACTTTAGTGAAGGCGGGAACTACGGGCGCAATACTCTAGTGGCTAGACACTAATCGCTAGTGGCTAGGGACTAGTCGTTAGAATTATATCTCATGAAGCCACTCAATTCCAAAGCTTAAACTATGATGAGATTAGACTATGAGCTATCAACCGTGAACGGAGAACTGCCCACTAAGAGCCTCACGAGCACAGACTCTCAGGGAAGAAAGCTTTTAAAGATTTAAGGATCAGTTCGCCGAGAAGAGTTGCTATCCGTTTTCTCTTTCCTCAATGTTTCAACAACAGTATTAAATCCATTTTCGTCCGCAGATTGCTCGATTGCTTTCTTAAGGCAAGGTATTAATTTTTGTCTTTCTTCCGTTGAAAGCCCTGCAACTATTTTTTCGCACTGAGCAATAGGTTCCTCGCCTTCCGCCTGCGATTCAGGATAAGATTCTTTCAAAGCTCTAAGCAACAATTGGCCGGCTATACATGTTGCAATGTCATAATCTCTGGTAAAATTTTCCCCATTTTTAATTTTTGCAAGCCCTGCCTGATAGCGCCTGAAATCATAGCTTGTCGGGCCGTGGTATTCTTCTTCTAAATAGTATGCCATTTGGGCGGTAACAGATGTTATTTCCCCAAGAGAAGTCTTTCCCCCAAATAGAACTTCCTCGAGATCTCCGTCTACATCGTGTATTGCTTCATGAAATATGTGCCCTGCCAGCTCAATAATGAGCTGCTCATCTGTTGCTCCACGATTTTTGAGAATTTCAATATGCTTCGCAAGTACCCTCCTATGCAAATTTCCCTCGTGATCAAAGACACTTGTACCCCTTGATAAATAATCCGACCTTAAATCCAAGAGCAGACTCTTTCTGGGTAAGCCAAATTTCCTGGCAATGCGCGGTTGTTCTAGCAGTGCATTCACAATAAACCTTTCATAAGGATATACCTCTCCTTTCTCCTTATTTCGGAATAGGGCAAGAATTTCATCTCTGTCCGTTTCATCCTGAAATTTATCCGGATCAATCCCAGTTTCGACAACAGAAACTTCCGCATCATCTGTCTGATATTTCTTTCCCTTCAGAATACCAAGTACTACATCAGATCTTATAGCTGATATTTCTTCTATTGTTAAGAAAACTTTTTGGGTAGCTTTTAAATCTTTCGCTTCATCCAAACCGGCTTCCGGCATAATTTTATCTTATCAAATTACTGTGAACTGTGAACGGAGAACTTACTGACAGTTATCAATCACCAGATACTTTTGGGGCACTTCCAATTTCGCTGTCGAGGAATAGCGCACGTCCAAGTTGCAGATCGACTCTAAAGAAAGCACCGATTTCAAAGTTAAATCCGCTCCGTTTTTGTTGACCACAAATTTATCCAGACTTTCACCGTTAACATAAACAAAATAAGTATCGGAGACTTGCTCGTGAACAACTCTGTATGCAGCAGTTGTAATCGGGAATTTTTCAGCCTTGGCTACAACCGGCGCAATCACACTTTGAGCCGCAGGAATCCTGCCGCTTTTATACTGATTAATAATTCTGGGGTAATAAACAAAAGAAAAATATACCAGTGCCAGGGTGAAAACTAAAATCGAAAGCTGTAAAACGCTGTTGTAGATTTTAAAAACCGGATGATTGAGGTTTTCCATTGAAACTAATATAAAGCTCCCCCGAATTCGATTATGGACAAAAGCAAGGTGATTAATCCAAAAACTACAAGGGCTGCCGAAATAGTCGGATCGGAAAGAAACTGCGAAAAACTATAAACCGCAGCTTCTTGCTTTTTCTTCTTGGGCATATCTAATTTTAGCTTAAACTGCTGAGTTTCTCTTGTCAATTGCCCATGATGTAGGGTTTCGATAGACTCAACCCCCTTCGCCTCACTCCCTAGTCGAAGACCCTGAGCGAACACTTCGATGTTACTCAGTGTAAACTACGTGAGTCGAAGGGTCGGGGATCGCGGACTCGAACCGCGGACCTCTCCGTCCCGAACGAAGCGCTCTACCAACTGAGCTAATCCCCGATTTTGCTTGCGTGCTTGCCCCACGAAGCTTTAGCGAAGTGGGGTTACCGATACACTACACCCCGAATCGAAACAATTATACAAAAAAAGAAGGATTTTTACATTCCGCTTGGATCCGGGCCTTGGTGTGGCGGGCTTGAGAATCTCTGGTAAATCGATTATTCTCATTTTAGTCCAATGTTCCAGTTATTTTCAAAACTCTGGCTGCTTTTCGGCTGGTTCTATCTTTTGGTTGTGGTTTCTATAATAGTGTATTTTCTGGGAAACGTAAAATTAAAAGCGCGAGTTTCCCGCTTTCTGGTAGTTTTGGCAGCGATGGCGGCAGTTTGGATAACCGTCAAGTTAATGTATGCGCAAACGTCTGAAATCCACAGGTTTTTTATGCCTGTTGAGGAAAAAGTTGACCTTTCGACATTTAACCAAGCCTCATTTTCAAAGGAATTGCAAAAAGTGCTTCCTGGGAACGACAAGGTTTGCATCTTCGACAATTTGGCGGCCCAATATTTAGTACAAAGGCTCTATCCGGCCAACCCTGCGAAAGTCAAAAAGGCGGGTAAGGATTGCCAGTGGGTGGTTTCACAATTTGAAAAAAGACCCGATTTGGCAGAATTTGAAATGCTGGAATACAAGGGTAGTTATTTGTACAAATTGCCATGAAAGACCTATTTTGGGTGGTTTTGGCGGTTTTTTCTTTTATTCAGCTTGGGCTGGTTGCCGATTATTATTTGATTGCCAAGCGGAAAGTCGGATTTAAACCCGCCGTCTATTTCGGGCTGGGGGTAGGCGTAATTACCATTTTGAATATGTTTGCCTCGATGGTTTCGATACCACTTGACAATTACGCTGCTTTTGCCGTTTTTTTCGCGGTGTGCCTGCCGTTTGTTTTCGACAGACGGTTAGCCAAAGACTGCTTTTCGGCTGTCGCTGATTGGGTTGCGGTCATCGGCAAAAACCGCTTGTTGACCGGGGCGTTTCTGGTTTTTGTTGCGGCCATCGTTATCTATACGTTCGGCCATGTACCGTGGGGGGACGATGCCTACGAGCGGTGGCTTGCCAAAGCCGGTGCTTTTTATCTTGACGGCAGGATGACCAGTTACAGCCTTTATCTTTCCGAACCGGCAGACGACCCCAACCTTTGGCCAATTACAGTCAGCTGGCTGTACCGGTTTATCGGCGAGCCTGGTGAATTCTGGTCGCAGACACTGCAGGTGGCCGTTTTTGTTTTGATTATTTTTGAGTTTGCCAGAAGGGTAACCATTTTAAAGTCAGGGATTAAACTCTTCTGGCTTATTATCCTAGCGCTGACGCCGATGTTGTGGAATTACGTTGTTCTGCCGGAGTATTCGGGTAATGCCGATTTATTCTTGAGCTTCTATTTTATTCTGGCGTTTGGAGCGTTGGTTTCCGGCGAAATTATATACGCAGCCTTATTTTTCGGGCTGGCGGTCTTAACCAAAAACGACGCGATACCGGCACTGGCGACGCTTTTTGTTCTCATACCGCTATTGGCTTTGAATCAAAAAGACAGAAAGCCGTTTTTGGCGGCGGCGGCTTTGGGGCTGGCAATTTTTATCTTCAATATAATTTGGAAAATGCATTTTGATTTAGGGAACCGTTTCCTTCAAAGAGATATCGGGGAAGTGTTAGCACAAAGGCCGTTTTTTGCCTACCAAAAGTATGCGCTGATGGCATATCGCGAAGAATTCAGAAACGTTGCCCATTGGGGAGCTGGTTGGTTGGTAATTTTCTTTGTTTTTGTTACAAAATTTGGGACGATTTTAAAAAATCGGCTTATATTTACCGCTTTTTTAATTTTCGGAGTGCAGCTTGTTGCTTATATGGCTGTTTGGTATTTGGCGGTTCCCGACCATGCCACGGAAATTGCCACGAACATCCACCGGCTGCTTTTGGGAATTTACCCTGCAATGCTTCTGGTTTGCGCGTTTGTGTTTTTGAAAAAGACTAGCAAATGAGCAGTGCGATTTGACAAGGGCAATTGACCCTTCGGTAAACTCAGGGCAAGCAATTGACATTTGATAGACGAAATCTGACAATTGACTTAATGCCCAACTCAGTACGTAGTTTAGAGTTAGTAGTTCGTAGACGAAAAACTACCCACTACCCACTACCAACTACCAACTTCAAAGTGAAACTGGGTTTCACTTTGATTGAACTTCTGATCGTCATCTCCATTATCGCCATTCTGGTTGCCTCGGCGACCTATTCGTGGCAAAACGCCCAGCAAAAGGGCCGAGACGGCAAGCGCAAAAGCGACATCAAAGCCGTCCAGCAGGCTTTGGAATTTTACTACCAAAATAACGGCAAATATGCGGAAGAAGACGCATCTACGGGTAAAATCAGATGTGATGCCGCATCTCCACCGATTGACTGGGGATCATCTTTTACGTGCGGCACTACAAGCTTTATGCAACAGCTACCCAAAGATCCAATATCCACCAACAGTTACTATTACGAGGTAACCACAAGAGATCCTAACAACAATAATAACCCAATAAACTATAAGCTTTCCGCTCTAATCGAAAATAATAACGATCCTGAAAAAAATATTAACTGCGGCCCAAACGGTCGTAATTTCTGCGTGTATAATCCCTAAAATCAGCTGGCAAAAACTCCGAATGCGGCAACTGCACAAATTAAGGCGATCAAAAGATACTCCAGTATCAATTTTCTTGCCAAATCGCCTTTTACGCTGTGGTAAATAAATCCCCAGATTAAATAGAAAAGGGCCAGAGCCAGAATAACCCAAAACTGGCCGGAAGTATCATATCGTACTTTAAAAATTGCCAAAAGCCCAACTAAAAATCCTAAAACCAAAAAGCTGTGGGCGATTTTCTCAAAATGTTTCATCAAAGAATTGCTCCGGAAACAGCATACCAAACCGCAATTAAAACAAATCCCAAAAGCATCAAATGGGCAATCACTTCGCGTCTTAACTGCAAATCACTGCGCTTTATAGTAACTACTGCCTCGACTAAAAACAATGTAAAGATCAGCCCGACCAAAACTAAAGAGGCAATTTTGGCAATTGAAAAACGCCTTGAGGCCAGAACTGTGGCCTCTGTTGTGGGCGCAATTTCCTGCGCGACAGCAATTAAAGGTTCAGGCGTCGGGCTTGGCGCTTGCCCCGCAGCGAATGGTGCCGGGGAAGCTTTAGCAACAGCCTTAGGTGTTGTCGTCGGCGACTGCGCAGGCGCGGGAGACGGCGATGACTGTGCAAACGGTTGTGTTGGAACCTGCGAAACCGCACTGCCAAACATCTGCACTACCAGCGTCCCTTCCCTGCCCGTCAATTTGCCGTCAGAAACCGCCACTCCTATTTCTTTAAAATTAGCATCCAGAAGATTGCTTCTGTGGGAAGGCGAATTCATCCAGGCATCGACAACCGAGGAAGCGTCGTTAAAATCACGGGCTAAATTTTCTCCGGCAAAAAGATAGCGGTAACCGGCACTTGTTATAAAACTCCATGGGGTTTTGCCGCTGGGCGAATTATGCGCCCAGTAGTCCTCGCCAAACATATTTTGGGCCTTTAAGGATGCGGCATTATCCAAAAACGCATTCTGCGAAAGAGGGCCCAAACCGTTTTGCGCTCTTTTGGAATTGGTTAAGTTAATTATTTGCGCTGCGGTATAAGTCGCCTGACCAAGAATCTCGGGAGCTTTAAGTTTAATTAAATAAAGCCCTGCCGTAAAAATTATTAATATCTGCAGGTAACCGAATAAAGCCAGCAAACTTATGGCATGGGCCCTGTGCTGTTTGCCTTCGTGGTGATACGGGACAAAGTGCTTGGAAAGTTTGTGATGGTGCACAACTCAATTGTCACAGGCGTAAGACCGCACTGTCAATTGCCTGCCCCGCCACCTTGCTTCTAGCAATGGGGATCTGCACTCGTTAAAAACTAACTTCCCTCAAGGTTGCAGCTTGAAGCCTTTAAAAACATGACGAAGGTTGACTAGTGAAACACATCGAATTAGTTTTTAGATTGTGTCAACCGAAGGCCTGAGTGAGAATGGGGCTAATCTAACGGATTACAAATGAGATTCATCCGAACGTTTTTTAAAGGCGAAAACTGCAACCAATATCACTTCTCGTCTTCGCCGTAGAGGTAAGGAGCAACCACTCTTTCCCAGTCAAAAATCTCATCCCTATCAAAAAATCTGTCTTCTTCCTCTTTGGCGGCATCAATACTGTCGGAAACATGGATAATATTGGCGCTAGTTGACATCGAAAAGTCGCCGCGGATCGAGCCCAGCTCCGCCTCCCGGCCGCTTGTTGCACCGGCTATTCTTCTGGCCACCTTAACCGCATCAAGACCTTCCCAAAGCATGCAGACTATAGGGGAGGAACTCATAAATTTTTTAAGAGATTTAAAAAACGGCTTGTCTTTGTGGTGCGCGTAGTGTTCCTCCAAAAGCGTTTCGGAAACTTTAAGCATTTTAAGACCAACAAGCTTTAGGCCCTTTCGTTCAAATCTATGAATTATTTCGCCGACCAAACCCCGCTGGAGAGCGTCTGGTTTTAGTAAAACAACAGTTCGCTGCATGTTTATAGTTTATAGTTTAAAGTTTAAAGTGTAAAGTTATAGCTTCAAAATCTTCTCAATCGACACGTCAATCGACACGTCAAGGAGAATCCTTGACGTCTTCTATAGTTTAAGAAGAATACCACAAGCTTAATTTTTTAAAAAACTATCCCGTCGCGAATTCTTTTCTTTATCGTGGAGTCGGCGTCTTTGAACTTGCTAATTCACTTTTAGGGAAACGGGAACTGACCGAAGGGAATTTCCGAGGGCCCTGAAATGAATTAGCTTAGTTCAACAGCCGACGGAACTCTAAACGAAAAAGTTCGCGACAAAAATTAAATTTTCAATATTTTGGCAAACTTTTCTTTGTCTTTAAACGGCCCGATAACCGAAAGGTTAAGACGGGCATTGGTAAAAAGTGAACGGGCGACGCGCTTGATATCACTGGCCTTGACCGCATCAATTCGCCCAAGTTCTTCGTCCAGCGTCCTAACTCTCCCCTCCACCAGCTCGTCCGTACCGTAGGAAACAGCCGCCACCCGCGAATCTTCCCAGGATAAAATCACCCGGCCTTTGATATACTCTTTGGCTTTTTTAAGTTCCCGATCACTGACTGGCTCTTTGGCAATCTTGGCAAACTCGGCAAGTATCACTTTGACCGCTTCCTCAATTCGCCTCAAATCGACACCGGCTGAGGCTACAAATGCGCCCGTATCCGAATATGTCTCGTTATCCGCCCGCACGTAATAGGCCAATCCCCTTTTTTCGCGCACATTGATAAAAAGCCGCGAGGACATACCCCCGCCCAAAATTGTCGCCAAAACCGCCGCGTTGTAGCGGTCGGGATGGGTCAGATGGATTCCCCGAAAACCCAAACACAAATGGGCTTGATCGGTTTTTTTATAAACGACGCGGCAAGCAGGCTTCTTTTGCTTCTCTTGGACCTTTATATAAGGGCTGACTTTGTGAGACTTTTGGTGTCCATAATATTTTTTGATCAAATCAACGGTCTGCCCTTTTTTAAAATTACCGGCAATCGAAAGAACCATGTTCTCGGGCACATAACGAGCGCTGATGTAATCAACAAAGTCGCCTCTTTGAATTTTTCTGATGACCTCTTTTCTGCCGCCAATATCCCAGCCTAAAGGCTGATCGCCCCACAAAACCTGCTCGAATATCTCCGCAACGCGCCTCATCGGTGTGTCTTCGTATAAATTCAACTCTTCAATAATTACACCGCGCTCCTTTTCAATTTCTGCCCCATCAAATTTTGAATTCCAGAGCATGTCTGCGAGCATGTCGATAATTAACGGCAGATGTTGGCTAGCCGCTTTAATGTGATAACCGGTTGTTTCCTTACCGGTAAAGGCATTGTAATCGGCACCAATTTCGTCAAGAGCATGCGAAATATCCGAAGCCGTAGGCCGCTTTTGGGTCCCTTTAAAGAACATATGCTCCAAAAAATGGGAAACGCCGTTTGTCTCTTTTTTTTCGTAGCGGCTGCCGGCACCGCAAAGAACAATTGCGGTTACGGATCTTACTGCCGGCATGGGAGTTAAGATTATCCGCAGTCCGTTTTCAAGAGTGACTTTTTCAAAAGTACTGGTATTCATCTAATTTCAACATCGCGAATATCCCAAGAATAGTCATTAAAAACAGTGACAATGGCAAAGCGCGGGCCTTGGAAATTGCGCTCCCGAGCCACCGCGCCGACAGTGGTCATTTTAACAAGACCCGAAGGATCTTTAAACTGGGCAAAAAAGTGCAGATCTCCTGAGAAAAAGCCGTCGATTTTCTTCTGCCCCAATAAATCAATTAAATTTCGAGCTTGTCGAGAAACTTCCTCTGAATCCTCGCCCATTACATGCTCGCTGTCGGGATGAAATGGAGTTTTATGAGCAAAAACAAAAGCCAAACGAGGAGTATCACGAGTATCATGAGTACCAAGTGTATCAAGAGCCTGATCATTATTTGAACCCGTGATACCCGTGGTACTTTTGGTACCCTTGATACCCTTTAGAATTTCCCAACCCTCTTGGGAAATTCCTTTATATATATCACTATTATCTACTATAACAATCTGGATCCCCTCTCTTTCAATTTCTTGCGAAGCTTTACCAAAAACTTGCTCAAAGTTGCTCAAAGGTTCTTTCCCCCGATTGCGGCTGTCCCAAAGGTCATGGTCACCGGCTGTCAAATAATAGGGCACTTTCGACTGGTCAAAAACTTTCTTGGCGGCTGTCAATTCCTCAAGTGTGCCCACCCTCGACCAGTCACCAAGGCCAATAACCAAATTGATCCCTTCACCGCTAGCTTGTCGAAGGGCTCTTTCCAAAAGCTCATCCTCCCCATGCGAATCGGTAACGATTGCAAAGCGCAATATAGGCTTATTGCCCCCAGAAAACGCACTTCTGTCAGAAACTGGACGGCCCTTTTGGGAATTTGCCTGAAAAAAAGTGTATCCGAGCGCAAATGAAAACCCAATTAAAAGAAGTGCCAGAAATATTTTTCGCATAAATCTACATTTTCTCGGGGGCGGAAACTCCCAGAAGCCTCAGGGTATTGGCAAGGGCTATTTGGGTCGCCCGGCAAAGAGCCAAACGAGCGGATCTTAAGTCAGCTTTTTCTGTAAGCACAGGGCAATTTTCGTAGAACTTATGGAATGAATCGGCAAGATCGATAGCGTAGGAAGTAAGCTGGTGCACGGCAAAACTGACGGCAATATCCGCGACTAGCTCCTCAAGTCTGCTGATCTGCTTTATCAAATTTAGTTCGTAGTTGGTAGTTAGTAGTTGGTAGTTCACTTTTGACTTTTGACCCTTCGATGTACTCAGGGTCACCCTGAGCTTGTCGAATGGGTGACCTTTCACCTTTGACTTCGCAAGAATACTTTGTATTCTTGCGTTTGCATACTGCACATAATAAACGGGGTTTTTGCTGGACCGTTCCTTCGCCAGCGCAAGGTCAAAATCCATGTGAGTGTTAGCATCGTGCATCAGAATAAAAAACCTAAAAGCGTCCCTGCCAACTTCATCTAAGACCTCTTTTGCCGTCACAAAATTGCCCGCGCGCTTGCTCATCTTGACTATCTCTTTGCCTCTTTTTATGCGCACAAACTGGTAAAGAACCACCTTAAATTTGGCGATGTCAAAATCTAACGCAACCGCCAGAGCCTTAAGTTTGGGAACGTGACCAATGGTGTTTGAGCCAAAAACATCAACAACCAAATCATAACCGCTTTCGAATTTCTGTTTGTGATAGACCACGTCTGCC
>Ga0209541_10008159_pt1 | contig 17376 bp, 25 predicted proteins | sample RifCSPlowO2_01_FD_184027 | JGI IMG/M metagenome (GOLD analysis project Ga0209541, IMG submission 184027) | Groundwater microbial communities from Rifle, Colorado - Rifle CSP2_plank lowO2_0.1 (SPAdes) (version 2) | ecosystem: Environmental > Aquatic > Deep subsurface > Groundwater | place...
GTGAAATCTATTACGGTGTGCTGCTCAAACGGCATCATCACCAGCGCGTGTCCGAGCCACTTCAGGGAATAATTGAATACATCACCTTTTGGCTTGCCGTTTATCTTGTCCCTGCTAAAGTCATCAAGTATGAATGTCATTTTAAACACCATAATATTTGATTCTTTTTGTGTTTAAAAGAATGTTACACAGATTTCTGAAATAATTCATTTTAAACACCATAATATATTTGCTTAAGCCTTATTGTGTTTGAAAGAAGCGCCTTTGTGGTGCAAAGAGTGCTTCATATTTCTCTTTGGATTGCCTTATATATAAAAATTTGGAAATTCAGAAAAACAGCAAAAACAGCCCGACAATAATAAGAACAATGCCAATAAAAACCCCTGTGATGCCCATTTTTTCATTCTGGTATTGCGTGATATCAGGAAATCCTGTGGCAAGGAAGAAGCCGACGCCTGCGAGAATAAGCCCGGCTAATTTCTTCAGCAGCACGGCAAGCGTGATTTTCGTTATTATTATCCAGGCGCCGATAACAACGCAGGCGATGCCCAGCAGAAATATCAGCATGAACTTCTCGTCGCCGGTCTTTGATTCTGCGGAGAAAAATATTATCAATAATCCAAAAGCAATCAATATTGCCGCGCCGATTATGTCAAGCACCATAAATTAATATATTATCAAAAGGCATTTATAAAGGCGGATGGATATATTTAAAAGACCTTTAATAATTAATATTAAGGTCTTTTAGATATTCAAACAACATTAAATGTTGTTTGAAAATATTATTTTAAGGTGTCGCGATGGTATGGGCAAGAACAAAGCTGTTGATATGGGATTATATTTTTGAGCCAGTAAAAGACATAACCATAAACTATTCGGGTGAGAATACCACTCTTTTCTACAAGAAAATAAAGGAGCTGATAAGAACTGTTTTCAACGTGCCTGAAGCCTATCTTCAGGAAAAATCATACGACTGGGAAAAGGGCAAGGAAACAGAGCGCTTTAATGTGGGCTGGGAAGTGAACAAGGTGCTTGACACATATTCTTATATTGTTGTTGAAATAGACCTGAAAGGTTTTTCTACCAATGGCGAGGGCAAGGTAAGCATCAAGCTGAAGCCAAGGCTGATAACGGAATACCCGCAGGACACTATCTGGGAGCAGAACATAATCTACGAGATGTTCAGGAGGATGTGGCATAAGATGTTCTATCACCACAAAAGGATGGAATATCTTGACATGGGCAAGGAGCTTATCGTGAATTTCGAGACAGGAATAAAGAATTTCATTGAAACGCTGAGAAAGGAATAAATGATAATGGTTTTCGTCGTGAGCATCATCGCATGTTTGCGATGATGCTAGCTGCTAAGGGTATCATCAAAAGATGATACCCTTCCCGACGAAAACCGTACTTAAATTGAATACAATAGCAATATTTTATTTTGGTGCTTTATAATGGTTGAAGAGCTGAAAATAATAGACGACATTCTTGCGCCTACGGATACATTGAAAGTAAGGTTTGAAGGAAAGAATCCTTTTCTTGTGGCTGCTATAGTGCCCAAGGTAATACGCGATGTCATGAAAATACCGGGAAAGGATTTGTTTGAAAACGACATCAAATGGGATGTGACAACCGACCCCAGAGGATTTTACGGCATGTGGATGGGCCAGCGCAAAGAAGACAGGTGGACAACATCAATTATAAGGGTAATAGCTCAGGGCGAGCAGCATTCAAAAGAAAAAACTGGTTGGGTGCTGATAGAACTGAAAGGTGTCATAGAAACATCATATACATTTTCCAATTTCCTGCAGAGGAGCTTCTGGTGGTTTTACAACTATGCGTTCTACTACAAGCAGCGCCGCGCATATATAGATTTCGCCGCAGATAACATTTATAAGATACGGGAAGAATTAATGTCAGCATTAGGCATCTGGAAAGAAGAATGAAGCATCATCAAGTTGTTGATATCCCGTAAGCTGATGATGCTTATAAAGAGGAAAAAATATGTTAGGATTTTTGAGCAGGTTCAGAAAAAAAAGCGAGGACATAGGCGACATAAGATCGCATATTTTAGGTGAACAACGCTTCAACGAGCCGCCGCCTTCAAGGTTTGATGAACCCATGCCGCTGAGGGATGAGGGCTTTGACAGGCCCTTTAATGAGCCCATGCCAAGATATGACAGGCAGCCTGTAGGTATTGATGGTCCCTTTGAAATCGAAAAGCCATCGGAAAAAAACAATTATGAAGTGCTGGACAGATTGAATTTCATTGAGAACCAGCTCTCAGCGATAAAGAGCCAAGTTGAGCTGGTGAATGAGCGGCTGAAAAACATGGAAATGAAAATGGGCGCGAGAAGGTATTAAACTCTCTTTATATATATTTCTTATTCATTAATTAATCAGGTGATGATATGGATTTGACAGCTATTATCAAGAAGGGACAGGACGGATATTATGTAGCTCTTTGCCCGGAGATAGATATTGTCAGCCAGGGAAAAACAATCGAAGAAGCTTTGGCTAATTTAAAAGAAGCTGTGGAATTATACATAGAAGAAATGGGGCTGCCTGAGGATATTTCTTCTGCTGAAACAATAATCGCTAGCTTTGAGGTAGAAGAAAATGGCAAGGCTTCCAGTAATGTCGGGGCGTGAGCTGATAAAACTTTTGGAAAAAAATGGCTTTCAGCAAAAGCGCCAGAAAGGCAGTCATGTGATTCTTGTTAAAGATAATAAAGTAACTGTTGTTCCCTTGCATAAAGAAGTGGATAGGGGAACGCTGATAGAAATCATACGCCAATGCGGATTCAAGAGAGAAGAATTTTTGCAGATGATTTCCAAGAAATAATTAAAAACATAATTTTAGATAGATTATGAAAATACAAAAGGCCTATATTTTTTTATGGCTATATGCGAGCCTATGCAGCAGGGACATCCACTTTCTATGAAATCCTTCCCTTTTTCGCCATATCTTGACAAAAGATATTCATTGCGTATTTCTTCCTTCATCTGATTCTCTTCTTCTGGCATTAAAGGGTATATCCTTTTTAATTTTTTCATAAATCAAACATCCCATAAATTTATTTAAAAACAAGCCCTTTCTCTTTCACTATCTCATTCAAGTCATCAACCAATGACTTTAGTATCTTTCTTTTCTTGTTTATTGATTTTTCGTCATTTCCTAATCTGCACAGCTCGCTCAGCCTTTGCTCGCAGTTTTTTGGCTTTATTTTCATTTTTCTTATTGACTTCAATGCCCATTTTGGCATCATGTAATATTCGCCATTAATCAGGCTAAGGCAATAAACATAGTCTTCAGCAAGGCTTGCAAATTCAGCACTCATGGCAATGAAGTCTTTCCTGTCTATCGCTGTCTGCAGAAACTCGCCCCATGGAGAATTGCTATAGACAGTGCCGTTCAGGTGCGATTCAAGCGGCCAATTAATCCATTTTGCATCGGCTTTCGGCAAGCCTTTCTTCAGTTTCCTGAAAATACCTTTCGTGTCATAAATAATCCTTGAATAATAAACCTTGCCGATTACTGTCTTTTTCTCTTCCGTCGACAGCTTCCAAATGGCTGTTGGCATCCATTTTTTGAATCTTTTTGTTGCTTTGGAAATATCAGATAATTTGTCGTACCATATACCGATTTCCCTGTTTTTGTAATTGAAATAATCCATTAATTCCGAAACTTTTCCAGGGAGTTTTTTCATTTTTATGTCCAATTTTTTAAGTGCAGACTTTCTTGATTTTTCCGAGGGTATTATTGAGCAGAAACAGACAATATCAACATCAGAATATTTGTCGGATATTCCTCTTACAAAGCTTCCATAAATCCCGATGGCTTTTATTTCATTTATTTTCTTTAGCTCATTCGCCACTTCTCTGGCAATCCCCATGAATTCGTCCATACAGATACTTTGTTTTCTTATTATAAAAATAGCTTAAAGGTAATACTCTCCCTTCTCCTTCTGATCGCGGTCTTTTGTACTTCCTAATTTATTCGCCCTCATTCTCTTTGTCTCGTTATCGCGGCGAAACGTCATCTGCGTTTCTTTCAGGAATTTGTTGAAACCATTTTTCAGCGAAATTGTCTCTGCAGAGCCGTTTTTTCCGGAAACACCAGAAAAAAGCATCGCCCTGTCTGCTATATGGTTCAGAAACATCAGGTCATGGTCGATGACCAAAGCAGCTTTTCCGTCTGCTGCTGTTCTTATCGCCTTGGCTGCGGCCAATCGCTGGTCCACGTCCAAGTAGGCACACGGCTCGTCCAGAAGGAACAAATCACACTCTTTTGCTAAACAGAGCGCTATTGATATTCTCTGCAGCTCGCCGCCGGAAAGGTTTTTGACGATTTTTTCCCTAAGCCTTTCTATTCCCAGATGCATTTCCAGCATCTTGAATTCGCTGCTCTCCGTGTTTTTTTCGCTAGCGAGCAGCTCATTTACAGTGCCGTCAAAATCACTTTCAATATACTGCGGCTTGTAAGAAATTTTTACAGCCCTTGATATTGTTCCTTCATAGCTTTCTATACCTGCGAGAATTTTTGCGAATGTCGTTTTTCCCAATGCATTGGAGCCAAAAACGCCCAGCACTTCATTCTGATATATCTCGCCTCTCTCTACACTGAGCGAAAAGCCATTGTATTTTTTCGCTATGTTTTCAAATTGAACAAGAATATTTTTCTTTTTCTTTTCGTCAAATGTCGCTGGCTCGAAAATTATCGGATCCCTTATCCTGACATTATCTTCCTTTATGTAGCCGCCAAGGAAGATGTTTATGCCACTGCGCGCTGAGTAAGGCTTTGAGACAATGCCATACACAGAAGGCTCTCCGTAAAAAATATGTATCCTGTCTGCCAAGAAGTCAAGCGTCGCCAAGTCATGTTCCACTACAACAACATATTTCTTTTCAGCTATTTCATGAAGCAGCCTTGCCACATTTAATCGCTGCTTCACATCTAAAAACGAAGATGGCTCGTCAATATAATAGAAATCAACATCTCTTGACAGGGCAATTCCAATAGCTGTTCTCTGAAGCTCGCCGCCGGATAGCTCTGCTAACTTCCTATCTAAACAATTGCCCAGTTCTAATTTCTTTATCAGTTCATCACTCTCAAGAGCATCTTTCAGGCAGTTGTCCAGCTTTGCCAGCGCGCTGATGTTCTGCGGCTTGTACACGGCAGTTATCTCGTTTCTTGACAGCCTCTCCAGATAATCCTGTAGCTCCGTTCCCCTGTGCAGTTTTATTATCTCGCCCCAGTCAGTCTTTTCTATTTTTTTATGTAAAGCAAAACCTTCTATATTTCCCAGGTTAGGTGTCAATTGCCCTGATAAAATCTTTAATGCTGTCGTTTTTCCAACGCCATTTGGCCCCAATAAACCAACAATGCCTTTCATCGGTATGGGCAGGCGAAACAAAGCGAATTCATTTTCTCCAAAGCGATGAATCGGGCTCTCTTTCAATGACTCTGGCAGGTTCACTATTGTTATCGCGCCAAACGGGCATTTGTTCTGGCAGATGCCGCACCCAATGCATAACACTTCGTCTATGTGCGACTTTTCAAAAATTTTTATGCACTCCTCTCCCTTTCTGTTGACAGGACAGAACTTGCTGCATTCATGCCCGCACTTCTTCGGCGTGCACAATTCCTTGTCAATAACAGCAATTCGCGGCATAAGAATAAATTCTATAAATAATCTTAAAAGCATTCAGTTCATTTTATTTTATGCTCCTCGCTGTGACAGGCAAGCCAAACTCCGGAAAAACAACATTCTTTAGCGCCGCCACTCTCGTGGATGCAGAGATAAGCAGCAGGGTTTTTACGACAATAAAGCCAAACAGAGGAATAACCTATGTCCGCACAGAATGCCCGTGCAAAGCAGGAAAAAAATGCAATCCTAAGAATTCAAAATGCATTGATGGAATTCGCCTTGTGCCTGTCCAGCTCATAGATACAGCCGGGCTTGTGCCTGACGCGCATAAAGGCCGAGGGCTGGGCAATCAATTTCTTTCAGACATCATGCTTGCTGATGCGCTTATTCATGTTGTTGACATTTCAGGCAGTAGCGACGCTGACGGAAATATTGTCGAGGCAGGAAGCCATGACCCTAAAAAAGACATAGAATTCCTTGAAAAAGAAATCGACTTCTGGATGCTTTCTTTGCTTAATAAGATAATGATGAAGCGCGCATCAATGAGCAGGGAAGAATTTCTGGATGACATTGCCAACCAATTCACAGGCTTGGGTATAGACAAAAACATTTCAGGAAAACTGGCTGAAGGCCTGACGCAGAAATCTTCTGAGGAAGAACTGATGAATTTTATAGCAGCTCTTCGCGAAGCGTCAAAGCCCATGCTCATAGCAGCCAATAAAGCAGACATCAAAGGTTCAGAAGAAATAATGCAGAAGATAAGCGTGAGCAAGAAAATCATACCCTGCTGCGCCGAGGCCGAGCTTGCGCTTCGCCGCGCAGACGAAAGGGGCATTATAAAATATGTGCCCGGCAGCAGCGATTTTGAGATAATGAAAGAAAAGCGTATGACGTCCGAAGGACGTATTGAAGCTCTCGATGAGAAGCACAAAAAAGCGCTGGAATTCATAAAAGAGCTGCTGCAAAAGCACGGCTCTACGGGCATCCAAAAAGTAATCGACACGGCTGTTTTTTCTCTTTTGGAAACGATTGTCGTCTATCCAGTGGAAAACGAGCACAAATGGAGCGACAAGAAAGGCAATGTCCTGCCGGACGCTTTTCTTATGCGAAGCGGCTCGACTGCTTTAGACCTTGCATATAAAATCCATGAGGACATAGGCAAGAAGTTTATTTCTGCCGTTGACGCGCGAACAGGCAGGCACATAGCAGGAAATTATGTTTTAAAAGACGGGGATATTATTTCTATAAAAAGCGGGAGATAGGCTTATTTATAAATTTTTATTATTAAGTTTAATCATGCTGTATGAACTTATAGAACAAGGCGAAACTATTGTTGTCGATACCGATTGCATTGACTATGGTGTTGTGTGGGACTGCTTAAGGCTGAAACCAAAAGAAAGGTCTGCGGCCAACAAAATTATTGGCTTGTTTAATTCAGCAGATTTTTTTGATAATATATTAATTGTTGATGCTCACTCTTGGATGAAACCGTATAATAGAGAATCACAAAGGCATGAAATAGACCATTATAAAACAAGAAACGAAATAGAAATAGCAGCGAAAAATGATAAAGCTGTGCAAAGACTAATTGATGAGGGGGTATTGGAACTCCATCGGAAATGGCATTTCTTGAAAAAAATTCGTAAAGATGGGAATGCAACTATTATCACTTCGGAACAAGAGCGACATTCACAGGCCTCTTACAGGTTAAATGTTGGACTTCTCTATGATTTAGAGTCTGCTCCTTACTAAACGAGGCATTCAAATGAAACCAATAAATCACATCAGGACAAAAAAAGGCATGACTGTTGATGAATTAGTCAGAGAAATGGGCAATGCATCGTTCAACGCAAAGAAGCTCGCCGAGGCAGCGGACATAGCAGAAGCGATGATTTCTGACCGCGAATGCAAAGTCTTCTTCGGCCTCGCAGGAGCAATGGTGCCTGCTGGCATGAGGCAGATTGTAATTGATATGCTCGACTACAGTGATGTTTTTGTCACGACAGGAGCGAACCTGACTCATGATTTGATAGAAGCATTAGGCTATCATCATTATCAGGGCTCTGCCAATGCAGACGACAAAAAATTGAACAAAAAAGGCATAGACAGGATTTATGATGCTTACATGCCCAACAATGCCTACGAAGGTCTGGAAAAATTTATGCAGCCGTTGCTCCGCAATATAAAAAAGGAGATGAATATCAGGGAATTCCTGTGGGAAATAGGCAGGAATGTGAAAAAAGAGTCCATCCTGAAAAAATGCTATGACAAAAAAATACCCATTTTCTGCCCAGCTATTTCTGACAGCGGCATTGGCTTGCAGGTCTGGTCTTATATAGCACAAGGCAACAAGCTGAATGTTTCTGCTTTTGACGACCTAAAAGAAATACTGGACATCGCTTGGTCGGCAAAAAAAACGGGCGTAATCTATATAGGCGGCGGCGTGCCAAAGAATTATATACAGCAGGCAATGCAGTTTTCAAAAGCAGCTGCCTATGCCGTGCAAATCACGACAGACAATGCCGCTTTTGGCGGCAGCAGCGGCGCAGAATTAAGGGAGGGAATTTCGTGGGGGAAATTGAGCAGCAGAGCAAAACATATCACAGTGAATTGCGACGCCACGATAGCCCTGCCTATAATCCACGCAGCACTGAAGGCGAGGCTATGAGTGAATTATTCAAGGTAGAATTATCAAAAGATTCGAAAGAAATTCAATATATATGTGATATAGAGGCACTTCGCTGGCCTGACAATGGCGCTATGAGAGCTGGAGCAGATAAATTTCTAAAAAGGCAGGAATACGATGCTCTTTATAAAATAATATCTACAGAAGATGGAGAAATTAGTTTAGTAAGGAAAAAAAATGTTTTCAAAAAGCCCGTAAGAAAAGGCCAGATATTAGGGCATATTTCTATTTTTCCTACTAGATTAGTAAAGCCAGAAAATATCGATAAGATGTTTCAGTACTTAGATAGAATAAGAGAAATGGGATGGGAAAGTGTATGCTCTGAGTTCGGATTACCTATAAATTGGCATGTTGCCACAAAATCAGGATATCTTGAAGAAAATGGCGAGAGTGTTATTGATTTTTCGTCAAAAGTATACAATCTCATAAATATCTCAATTCACTCTGATTATGGTGGAAAAATAGAAGGGAAAAAAAGGATTATAGACTATGGCATTGAGGGTATGAAGTCAGACTTGATAGCAAAAGGTGGTTTATACGTTTTTGGTTATACAAGGGATTTGAAGAGTGCTATAGAATGTCACATAGATAATGGTGGGTATCAATTTGGTAAAATCCCTGAATGCATGCCCGAAGACTTGGAAAGCAATGGCCGCGGCGAGCTCGTTATCTACAAATTATAGATTTTTGGAAAAAGAATTCCAAAATTTCCCCATTTTTTTCTGAAATTTTCCTGAAAATTTTCCGAAAAGTGTTGCCGCTGGAATAGAAAGTTTTAAATACTATTTGTTAATAAAGTAGTAAACAGTGAAAGAAAAAATGATTGGATTTGGACCGCATTTGACTCTTGACGGATATGGGTGCAACAAAAAAAAACTGGAAAATCTTGATTTGGTATATTCCACGCTGGATGATTTTCCATCAAGCATCGGCATGACAAAAATAATGCCGCCCTATGTTTTCAGGTATACAGGCAAAAAACTAGAAGATTGGGGCGTATCAGGATTCGTTCTCATAGCAGAAAGCCACATATCTATTCATACATTTCCAGTGAAAAACTATATGAGTCTGGACATTTTTTCCTGCAAGAATTTTGATGTAGAGAAGGCCAAAAAATATGTGGAAGACGCTTTCGAGATAAAAAAATACCACTCTAATCTTTTCAACAGGGGAACGGAATTCCCTAAAGACATCGAAGCGTCCGCGAAAATTGTTAAAGAAGATAGAAAGAGAATAAAAGATCCTTTTTTGGATGGCGGGAACGGTAAAGGCAAAAGGGAAATTGCCTATTCAATGGATGGCAAGCCGCAGGGCGTTTACAGTGTCAGGGCGAAAAAAATAGAATAGCTGTTTTTAAATACAAAACCACAAATTATTTCTTATGCATGCATATGAAAAATTTCTGAATGACTGCAAGCGCATAGCAGGCGCTCACGCGCACCTTCTTGAAAAGCCCAAGTCAGGCATAGCGGATTTGGCTCTTCCCTGCTTTTCTTTTTCCCAGCCAATAGAAGAAGCGAAAAAGCTGGCCGAGAAATACCAAAAGAAAAAAAGCATGATGATTGGCAATGTCTTTGCCACAGGCCCCTATGTCAATTTCTTTATTGACGAGAAAAAGTTTTCTGCTGCCGCAATAAAGGAAATCCTCAAAGAAAAGGAAAAATATGGAAAAGGAAAGAAAAAAGGTAGAATCATGGTCGAGTACAGCGCGCCGAATTCCAACAAGCCATTACATGTGGGGCATCTGCGCAACGACTCGATAGGCATGGCTGTCAGCAATATTCTTGCTTTTTCTGGCTGCAAAGTCATTCGTGCCAATCTTGTCAGCGACAGGGGCATTCATATCTGCAAAACAATGCTCGCCTACAAAAAATGGGGCGGCGGAACGCCTGAAAAGAAGCCTGACCACTTTGTCGGAGATTTTTATGTGCTATTCGAAAAAAACAAGACAAAGGAAATGGAAGAAGAAGCGCAAAAAATGCTCGTTGACTGGGAAAAAAATAACAAAGAAGTTAAAGCTTTATGGAAAAAGATGAACTCATGGGTGCTCAGCGGCTTCAAGGAAACTTATGAAAAATTCGGCTCGGAGTTTGATGTCTGGTTTTATGAAAGCGAATTCTACGACAGCGCGAAGCCGATAATATCAAAAGGCTTGAAGAAAGGTGTGTTTTTCAAGGATAACGAAGGCAGTGTTGTGGCAAAATTGGAGCCCCTGCCTGACAAAGCTGTGCTGAGGAAAGACGGCACATCAATTTACATAACAAACGACCTTTCACTGACAGTAAACAAGTTCAAAAAATACAAGCTGGATAAGTCAATCTGGGTTGTTGCTTCTGAACAGAATCTTTACTTCCAGCAGCTTTTCAGGATATTCGAGCTGCTGGGCTACAAATGGGCAAAAAACTGTTGCCATTTATCCTATGGCTTGGTGCACCTGCCCAGCGGCAGGATGAAAAGTAGGGAAGGCACTGTCATAGATGCTGATGACCTGTTGAACGAAGTAAAAAATCTTGCAAAAAAAGAGATACATAAAAGGGGCTTGCTTGACGGGCAGAAAACAGAAAAAAGGGCGTTGAGCATAGCGCTTGCCGCGATAAAATATTTTTTCCTGAAAGTCGAACCAAAATCAGACATGCTGTTTGACCCTGAAAAGGCGATAAGCTTTGAGGGCAACACAGGGCCTTATCTGCAATACACATATGCACGCGCATCATCAATACTAAAGAAAGCGAAAAAGAAAAAAGGAAAGATTGCTCTCAGTGAAGCAGAATATCCGTTGATAAAAAAGCTTGCTCAATTTTCTGCAGAAATAGAGCGTGCTGCGAGGGACTGCAAGCCAAACTACATCGCAAATTATCTGTTTGAACTAGCCACAATGTTCAATGAATATTACCACAAAGAGCACGTCATCGGCAGCAAGAATGAATTCGCGAGATTGCAGCTCGTGGAAGCTGTCAGGATTGTTCTGGGCAATGGATTAAAATTATTAGGCATCGAGCCATTGGAAGAGATGTAGCTAAAAATTTAGAAAAGAAAGTATTTTTAAAGAGAATCATACAAATATCTGTATATGGCAATAAAAACAGGCTTATTTAAATGGGATATAAAGAAAATTTCGAATGCATTGAAAATAAAAGAAAGGGATGTTCGCCTATACTTTACTGATGGTCGCAGAGTTTCATTTATACTTGAAAGAAGACTTGCATACGAGGTATTGAAAGGAAGTCTTGCCCCAAACGAAGGCGCAGGATATGACATTGTGGATTCGGAAGGAGGAAAATGGGAAGTCCGTAGCATAAGCAAAGGCGGGATATACTTTTGCCCAAGTTATATGGTAGGCTCTGGGCGTTCTTTTGAAAAAAGAGGGTTTTTGAGAAAACTTAAAGAAATAAAGGGCTACATAATATCGGATATTGATTCATTTCCAGAAGTTCGTTTTTGGATAATACCTGTTGAGCAAGTCATTCGCTGGTGGAAAAGTCATCAATTAGGCACAACAACAAAAATTTCCCGTGAAAAAGCTTTGCAACTCATTGATGAAATATCAAAAACAAGTGATTACGCCTGAACCAATCTTTTTTGTGAAAGTTTCTCAAGACATATTTTATAATATTTTTCATCGTTCTCAAACCCTATAAAACTACATCCCAATTCTTTTGCTACTACGCAAGTTGTCCCAGAACCAAGAAAAGTATCTAAAATTATTGTGTTTTTATTAAAGCCATGCAATTTTATACACATCTCTGGAAGTCCTTTTGGAAAAGCTGCGGGGTGTTCTTTTTCAGATTGAACTGTATCATAAGGTATATACCATATATTTCCTCTATCTCTCATGTCGCCATTTGTAGTAGTGTGTTTCCACCTTCCAATATTTGATTTATCCGCATAAGGAACGCCTATCGCAGTTTTATTAACTGGAACTTCCTTTGTTTTGGTAAAATGAAATATATATTCATGGCAATTATTAAGGAACCTTTCGCTATTTACAGGCTTAAAGTGTCCTATGTTTATGTTATGTTCTGGAACAGCTACTGATTTAATCCAATGTATGGTATTTTGCAATTTAAGCGATTTTGCTATTCTTTGTGCAACTTCAAAAGACCTAAACTCATCGCTTGCTTTATCACCTATATTGAAAAAAAGGGAGCCATTATTTTTTAAAACTATGGCGCACATTTTACCAAATTCTTCCATCCAATCAAGGTATTTGCCGAAAGGCATATTGTCTTTATGGGAATTATATTTAATGCCAATATTGTAAGGCGGTGAAGTTATAATTATATCTACGCTGTTTTCATCAATTTTTGTTTTCATACCTTGGATGCAATCCATAAGATGAATTTTATTTATTTCCATTTTTACCAGCTCTCAATTTGTTCAATTTCTCATAAACAGCATTATTCACAAAAGCAGATAAAGATGGGTGTTTGTATTTGTTTCCATTTTCATCCAGCCATTCTTGGACTTGTTTCAAAAGTTTTTCATCAATTTTTACAGTTGCCATGTTCTCACACAAGGTTATTTTTAGTTACTAATAATTATTAATAGTAGTATCTATTTAAACTTATATCAATTTGCTTCTTTGATTTTATAATGATTGGCAAAATTCAGGTTATCGCAGAGGTCAAGATAAAATCCCCTTACGGCTTCTCCTCAGAAAAAACATGGGAAGAATTATTTGATATAGCAAATGGCATAGGAGATATTATTTCTGTTCATACAGACCCAAGATGGGGCGGCTCTTTTGGCTTAATCGAAATGGCAAAGAAAATGACATCAAAGCCTATTCTTGCAAAGGGGTTGCACTATGATGACAGCGACATAAAAAGGGCTTATGATTCTGGTGCTGATTATATCCTAGCTGTCGGAAGGGTTCCAAATATTTATAAAGAAAAATGCCTGATAGAGCCTTTGTGCCTGAATGACTTATACAAAATTCCCTCTGATTTAAGAGTTATCTGGAATTCCAGAAACTTGTACATAGGAAAGCCCAAAGAAGAAACATTCGAGCAGGCAAGGGAATTGTGGAAAGGCTGGCTGTGCCAGGCAAGCTACATAAGAACGATTGCTGATATAAAACCCGGCGCTGACGCTGTTCTTGTTGGAGAATACTTGGAAGAATTTGCCAAGTCTTTGAAGAATGTAGATGGATATAAACAGATTTGAAATTATCTAAAATCCCTAATTATTCCTTCATAGCAATCCTTGCATAGATGGAATTTTTTTACCTTGCCGTCATCAGGCGGACTTAATAATATAGCACCAAAGTCATTCAATTCCTTTCCGCATTTATCGCATACAGGCTTTATCGCCATCAAGCCCGCCTCGCCAGATTTGCCGACTCTTCCCGTAATATCTCGCCATTTTCGGCATCAATGTCATAGATAGTTGCCTGCAGCGCGGCCGAAATAAATGTTATTGAAATTACAACTCTTTCCTTTGTTGTTATGGTTATCAGCGTGCTTATTGCGCTGCCGCTGAACTTGCTTTTCGCTGTTTCAATAGCTTCTTCTGCGGATATTTTTATTTTTTCTGTATTGAGCTCTGTTAATTCCTTAAGTGCAGGCATTTCCTCGTCCAGATTGATGTTTTGAGTGACATAGCAATCGATTGTTTTTTTTGTTTTGCTGTTGAAAAAAAGCAGTATCCACTCGGTAATTTTCCCTTTTTTCAGCGAGGAAAAAGCTGACGCAAGGAAAAACCCGTCGTCAATGATTTTTTTCACGTTGCCGTCTTTCATCGCCTTTTCTATGGCTTCGCCTGCTTCCATGAAAATAATTAAATTAAAAAGAATAAAAAGGGCTGTAAAGTTTTTTTCTCTATTCCAAATCTTCTTCGCTTACTTTTTTCTTTGATGCAGTTGCTCCCTCGCCCATTTCCTTTACCTTGCTGGCAACGAAGTCTATGACAGCGCTGTCCATAGGCAGTGCGATGGATTTCCTGTATCTTTTTTCGCCCGTTTTCGCAAAGAATCCGCGGCTTAGCGAAACGAATGTGTTTTCGCCTTCATCGCTGACTGCTTTTTTTCTGGCAATTTCGATGAAGTTGTTTGTGCCGAACTTCATTTCTTCGCTCTTTATTGTCTCGAAGTCCACCATTGTTTTTACCTCCATTGTTTTTGATATTGTTAACTTGGCAAGGATTAGCATCAATTGATGCTAATCCTTTATTGGGCTATCATCTGCAAAGCTGATGATAGCCCGCAAGTTAACAATATCATGTTTTCTAAGAATTATTGGCAAAGTTTTTAAAGCTGTCAAGCCTGCTCTGCCTCAGGATAGAACTCCTTTTCCTGTATTCACCAATAGGCACGCGCAATTTCTTTCCTATATGCGCAAGGGCATCTTCCAATGAATCAAATTTTAATGGTTTTTGCTTGAACGCATTCCTCACTGTCTCACGAACAACCCAGACACCCAAAGGAATCGTATAGCCCTCGTATATTTCCCTGAATATAATTGCTGAAGCCTGCTTTCGCAAAGCGCATAATCCTTCTGCCACGCCTATTCTTGCTGCATAATACCCGCCAGCCTGCTTTTCTGCGTATGCTTTCCTGCCTTCATAGGGCTCATATTCTTCGACAATTTCTATTTCTTTTAAGCCTTTTGTCCAGTATGAGCCGGGCGACCACGCCTCAAATCCCTCGTACTGCCACGAGCCTGGCATCAATAATATCTCAAAGTGGTTGTCTAAATATTGTGAAGAAAAAACCAGATAGCCATTTATTATTTTATATTCCTTTACTCTTTTTATCAGGCTCTTGAAAATCATGTCATCTGTCGCGGTTATCGACCACCTTGTCGGCACGAGCTTTTTTTTCATGCCAAGAGCGCCTGACGAAAGTATGGTTGTGATTTTATAGACATCCTGCCCGTCTTCATATAACATATTACCAGCTTGCGATGCCTTCAAGTCATCGCTGGCTATTTTTTCAACGCTTCTTTCTATCTTCACGTTTTCCGCTATGCGCAATTTTTCTATGCTTGCCGTGGGTCCGAATGGCTGCATAACGTCAGAAAATGTCATGGCGATTCTTGGTTTTTTCGAAAAATGCATTTCTGTGTCTGCTGGTTTTGCCGCAAGTGCTATTTCTTGCAGTTGAAGAGCAAATCTCTCCTTGGAAAAAATATTCTGCTTTTTTTTCGTTCTCAGCAGAGCTGACCTGCTTTCTATGATGTCCGAGTAATTGGAGCCAAACCAAGCAGCAGGATTATCACTGCCGCCTTCTGTCATTCCAGTCGGCCCTGCGAAAACATCCGGGTAGCCGAAGCGTCCGACAAAAACAGAAGGCGACTTGCCGAAGAAATCCTCGCCTATTTTTATTTCTTTTTTTCTTGCTATCAGCGGGCAATACCCTAATTTACATAAATTCCTGCCGCCCTTGCAGTAGATGCAGAGTTTCATAATTAATTAAAACAAATAAAACATAAAAAGAATAGAATAAAAAATCATTTTTTCTTTTTTGCCGGTTTTTCTTCGTCTTCTGCTGGTTTCTCTTTCTTTTCCTTTCGCTCCCACTTTATGTCTTCGTACTCAATCCACGCGACTATTGCTCCCAGGAAAATCAGAAGCAATCCGAACAGCCCTGCAAACACAACTTTGAATGAATCAAATGTGCTATGGCCAATGATGTTCTGCAAACCGTTGTGTCCGAAAAGCGGGGCAGCATACCAGTAGAGCCCTATCAGGAGTATTATAATCCCGATAATAAGCTTGGCTGCTGAATTCATTGCATCACCTTCATAGTGTATAGTCCTTATGCTTAAATACTTTATTATTTATATCAGAAGTTTATGGGCATTTATAAGCATTTGCATAACAGCTTTAAAGAAAATCAGGACAAAAGCAAATTGATTCTGTGGAGAAAGCAGGATGCAGTAAAAAAAATAGAAAATCCCAGCAATCTCAGGAGGGCTCACACTCTCGGCTACAAGGCAAAGCAGGGATTTATTTTGGCGCGCACGCGAATAAAAAAAGGCGGGCGAAGGAGACAGTCATTGAGAAGGGGCAGGAAGCCGACAGGTTTCGGAGTGTTTTTTACTACTAAGCAAAACAAGCAGGCTATAGCAGAAAAGCGCGCCGTGAGGAAATTTCCCAACTTGGAAGTATTGAACTCGTATAAAGTGGGTGAAGACGGCAAATATCATTTTTTTGAGGTCATAATGGTGGATAAAAATCATTCAGTAATCAAAAAAGACAGGAGCATTAACTGGATTGTTTCTCAGCGAAGACGGGCTTTTCGCGGGCTTACTTCTGCGGGGAAGAAAAGCAGGGGATTATAAAGACGAATCCTTATTTATACCAAAAAAACACTATTAATTTATGCGAGGCATAACGCCAATCATTGCAATAATATTGCTTCTGATGATTACTATCGCCCTCGTGGGCTTTGCCTATATGTTTTTTTCAGGAACAATGGAATCCGCTACGCAGGCAGGCACAGCACAGATAGAACAGCAAATAAATATAATGGGTGAAAAATTTTCTGTTGACTTTATTGACAAGAATACAGTAATAATAAGAAACACAGGAACGACTGAATTGAAAAACATGAAGTTTTATGTGGATGGCAAAGAAGCCGATATAATGCAGGGTCCTTCTTCTGTGCCGAGCGGCCATCTTGGAACTTTCACGCTTAATCTGAGCGAAAACACGGCACCCAGCATATTAAAAATATCTTCGCTGGGAACGTCAAAAGAAGAAATTATAAGCGGTAAACTATACAATCCATGCGATGACGAAAAAAACGGCTTTTCTCCGAAAATATTATGGGACAGATTATCCTCCATAGATGCCGACGATTCTGGATATATTGCCGTGGATTCGGGCAATAATTATATTTTATTTACTTACCCTCAAAATTCACCAATTATTATGAAATATGGAAAAAATGGAAGCATATTATGGAATAAAACATTCAATGGTTCAATAGGATATTATGCCGGCGGGCTTGCTGTTGATTCAGAAGATAACGCCATAGCTACTGGCTACGGAAAATTCGGTCTTTACTATACCGCTAAATATAATCCGGAGGGGGTGT
>Ga0209541_10008163_pt1 | contig 17368 bp, 21 predicted proteins | sample RifCSPlowO2_01_FD_184027 | JGI IMG/M metagenome (GOLD analysis project Ga0209541, IMG submission 184027) | Groundwater microbial communities from Rifle, Colorado - Rifle CSP2_plank lowO2_0.1 (SPAdes) (version 2) | ecosystem: Environmental > Aquatic > Deep subsurface > Groundwater | place...
CCTTCTTTGAACAAACGATTTATCAGATTCTCCTTGCAATCAACTAGTTCTATATTTATAGTCCCCGTGTAAAGGCGCTCGATACGGACATACTTATAATCTTCTGCTTTGATCCCGCATGCGTTCGCCGTGTTTCTGGGCAACACGTCATTACTAACAAAAACCACCTGCCGACCTGGATTTTTCATCTGAAGCAGCTTGGCTAAGAGAATAATTCTGTTATCGTTCTTTTTCTCAAGTCCGACCGGCAAATAACGAAAATCTTCATCCTTGGTAAAACTGACATAATAATTACCGCCACCAGGAGTGGGAATGCCGTCATGAACAGAGCCGCGCTTCGCGTATTCGTCGATGCTCCTTATCGCATGGCGCGCCTCGTATGCTGTTTCAGGATCGTATTTTTTCTTGTCCAATTCACCTAAGACGGCGGATCCATGTAGAACAACGTCGTGCTCCTGAAAATGATTAATTGCTCCCGGATCATCTATCAACACGCATGTGTCCGGAACAATAATCTTTCGCGATTTCGGCCCGGCATTCTCGCTCAAAGTATTTCTCCTCTCGATGTCAAAGTTAGGATGCTATGTTTAAATTAAAATAAAAAGGGTCTCTTGTCTAGAGACCCCTGGCGATGCCGTAATTGCTGTATTTTTCTTCTCCCGTAACTTCCCTTTCGATGTCGAGGAACGGGGGAAGATCAACTTTGTCATTTTCTTCTGTAAGCTCGATTTCTAAAAGCCACATCTTCTTCGGTTCCAAAATTTCATCAAGCTCGAAATACTGGTAATTATGAATAAAACAATGCCTGGTTTTTCTAATAACACTTGCCGCAAGATCGCGAAATTGCTGAAGCCGTATGTATTCAAGTGCAGAAATCCTTTTTTCCAATTCCTGGCGCGAAATGCGGGAGCCCACAACCGGAAGTTTTTCCGTCCTGTAATAGATCGCCGAATCTCCCTGGTTCCGTTTCCTGATGCGTAACTCCCCGCTACCTCCCGCCAGATACATCTGCTCAATATTTATCTTCGTGGAATTCTTTAATTCAGTCACCCTGAAATCCGGACGGGTCTTGAGTAAAAATTTTCGCTCCGTCTCCAAAGGCTCCGGATAGCCGAGAGCTTTGAGCAAAGCGGCCATAGCGCGCTTCATTTTGAAAGTAAAGTCTTCGGCACTCCTGATTATACAGAGCTTTCCGTGCCCTTCCCACACTTTACGCAAAAGCCCGTCCATCATCTCCGCGTCATCCGGATTTTCCTGGCGGGCAACGTTGTTCTCGAGCGTGTAAAAATCTCTTGCACCGTCGGCCGCCGTAACCAAATGAATGACAGCGGTATAAAAATCGCGCACATCGGCCAGCGTCAGACGGTTCTCCGCCAAAAGTGCCTCAAAAACTCCCTGAGACATATAGAAAAGCGTATCTTTGAAATGTCTTTTATTCCCGTTAGCATAACTTCGGATAAAAAACATCTCCCCCGTGCGGGGGAGATCTAAAATACCGTAGCCGATATTTTATTGCGTCGTAGTGAATGAATTCTCGCTCGAATTCGCGGTATTTCCTGCGGCGTCGGCTGAAGAAACTATGTAATAGTAGGTCGTTGACGCGCTAAGCGTGGAAAGCACGAATTCGTGGGCAGTAATCGTCGCGGCATCAGATACAGTCAAAGCCGTGCTTGTTGCGAGAGGTGTCGCCGTGCCGTACCAAACCCTGCTTGTAGCCGCTTCGTTCGTTATCCAGGAAACATGAGCTGATACTGAGGTTATTGCCGATGATGTTACCGCGGAAATTACCGGAGCAGTCGTATCGGCTGAAGTTGGTGTCGGAGTAGGAGTTGGCGTTGGGGTCGGGGTTGGTGTGGGTGTTGCTGTTGGAGTCGGAGTTGCGGTCGGCGTTGGAGTCGGTGTTACAACCGGAGGAGTGCTTGATGCATTCTTGCAGGGCATAACGATATTGATGTCCCTGATGTTGCCCAAGCCATGCTCTCCGCCACTTCTGTTATCTCCTTCGCGCTCAATTTTTCTCAACCATCCTGGAGCAATAAGGTGTCCAGCAGGAATGCAGAATTTTTTCTCGTGCCTGTCGCCGTCATTGTCGTCATCATCTTCGTCATCCTCCTCTTTAAGATCATGCTTAAGAAGTTCTTTATTTAATTTCTCCAATGTCTTTGGACCGACTCGCCCGACTTGTTCAATACCAAATTTTTTCTGGAATCTTTTAACCGCTAGAGCCGTCAAGCGCCCGTAAAAGCCCGTTACAAGGCCTTCCGGAAAAAGAGTCGGATCCGCAGCAAGAAGCGTCTGCAATAATTTGACCTGATCTCCAGATGAACCTTCATTTAATTGCCCGATAAGCTTAATAGTGCCGGCGACACTTTGCTGCGTAGTCTGGACCGCTTGCTGGGCTTTGCGCAAGGTGTCCAACTGCGCTTTTAATGTTGCTATCTGCTGCTGAAGAGTAGCTATCAACTCATCTACCGTGGCCGCCCCAGCGAACATCGGCAAAAGCATACTGGCCGTTAGAACCGCCGTAACCGCTAACTTTGCTAAATTATTCTTCATATATTTTTTTAATTAATTAAACTTTTAATATTTTAATCATCAGACCTTTAATAAATTGCTAAACTCGGACAATTTTATTCTATCACAGACCAATCCTTAACCCAATGCCCCTTCGGCCTTGCTATCCACAGCGTCATCTCATTATGAAATATACCTTAACGCTTTCTGACAGACGCGATCTCAAAAGAATTTGCGAAATACTTACCAAACATACCGAGATCATGGAGTGTCTGAATGAAGACAGTGAAAAGTCTATTAATGGAGGTGCCGCGATGGTTTATAAGGTTGGAATCACGCTTAAAGAAGATTGGGCGTAAACCAAAAAGACCCGAGAAGGTCTTTTTTTTATATCGAACCCATATCGAACCGCTCACCTTCGTAGAAAAAATGAATTCGTTCATCTGATAGCCTACTAAATTTTTTGAACGGCCGTCAAAAATATTGAGTAGCAATATAAACTCAAAACTGACGTAAGGATACCTGGCAGAACCGCCAAATGACTGGTAGTGATGTGTTTGCATTGAGAAAGACCCGTTAGAAATTCCCAAGATGTCTTGCTTATTTTCGTCCCATCGAACAAAAGAAAAACTGTATTTGCTATCTTTGATGTAAATTATAGAAAAAGTATAGTTGAGCTAAATTTACCGAAGTGGCAAAATATTGCAGCCGCGAATTGGGCTCGGCGCCTTCTATAATGGTTTAATTTTACCTTATCTCGTATCTCAAATTCACGGTAACTGTGACGTCCTGGGAGCCGGGTTCAATGGCCGGTGCGGGGGGGGCCGGAATCTCGGAGATATCGCCCCCTTTTCCATACACTTCCATTGTCCGATAAATAGGATAGTTGTACCCTTCATCAATCGAAAGCAATCTACCCAACTTAAATCCGGCCGCTTTCGCCATTGCTTTTGCCTGCTCCTGCGCTTTTTTTATCGCTTCCGCGCGAGCCTGATTTTTCAAAGTCGTCGGGTCATCTATCGTAAAGAAAAGCTGTGAGACCGAGTTCGCTCCGTTCGAGACCGCGCCCGAAAGCAATTCGCCGGTTTTTGTGAAATCGCGGATTTTCACCGAGACGGACTGGCTAATGGTATATCCGACAATATCAGGCGGAGTGCACGCGCGGTCAACCGGATAAGCGACCGCCGGATCCGGCACCATTATCATAGGTCTGCAGATATAGCTCGTGTATCTCGGCTCCACGCTGTAGTTTTGCGTTTTGGTATCCTTTGCTTCGACTCCGTTCAATTTTATAAATTCGATTATTTTGTTAACTTTCGTTGTGTTGTCCTTTTGTAAAGCCCCCAAATCTTTCCCACCTTGTGTTATCACGCTGAAAGAAAATTCCGCAATGTCCGGGACAGCGACGACTTTTCCTTCTCCGGAAACGCTAAAGCTCCGATAAGTACCTGGCTCGATAGAATCGGCATACGTCTGTACATAGCTCAAAACGGCGAATGAAAGCACACCGATAAACGCGATCGCAACCCAGCCCAAATACCATTTTAATTTTTCATTTGTATCCATGCTATTTATATTATCATAACTCCGCCCGCAATGAAACTAATATTAAGATAGACAAGGCCGCCTATCAATAAAAGAAGCAATATCCCATAAATAATATGCTTTGGGCGCTGAACCTTTATTTCTATGAAAATCATGAGTAAAAGAGCTATCATGACCAAAATGCCCAAGAACAGGTATAAATATGCCAGCGATATATTAGGAGACGTTATAATACCGTAAAACTTACCGATATACGAATCCAGCGTGTTTTGAAAAAGACCCGCGAGATTTTTCTGCGATTCCTGTAAAATCTGCGGCATATCCAGATTTTTCACGGCAACGAACATGTCCGAATGCGCCTGAGAAGGCGCATTCGGTTCAACGCCAGCAGGCGGAGAACTTCCAATCACATCAACATTCGCTTCCTCAACTTTGGGCGATTGCGCCGACGTAGGCGCAATCGGTTCCGAGGCAGTAGCCGAGGAACTTCTTTTAGAAGCAACTACAACCGGCCTTCCGAAAAGCTGGACAACAAAAATAGTTTCTCTTCCCCGGTAATATCCTTTTGTCGTTGCGATGCCGATCTCCGTAAAATTTTTATTTAAAATATTCGCGCGATGCCCCGGCGAATTCATCCACGCAGTGTTCACGTCTGCAGATTCAGAAAAATCTATCGCCAAGTTCTCACCGGCGTACGCGAAATTATATCCGGCTTTGCCGAACCAATACCACGGCGATAGCCCTTCCGGGCTTGTGTGCAAAAAATAATTTTTTGAAACCATATCTTGCGCTTTTAATTCCGCAGCCAAAACTAAAACAGGATTTATTTTGAGAGGCGCGAGGTTGATGCTGGCACGATCGTCATTCACAAGTTCTATCAGCGCGGGCGGCACAACGGCCGCCAAAAAGTTCCCGCTCATTGTGAGCAAAGCGGAATAAGCGACAGCGAGAAAAGTAAGAAGTACCAAAAACCCGGCGAAGCCCAATATGGTCTTTTCCCTAAAAAAATGGGGCTTATATTCGTTTCCTTCATGCGGAATGAAGTACTTTCTTATCACCTCCTTCATTATTATCATAATAGCATATTTCCTGAACCTTGACAAGAGAATAAAAAATATGCGCAATTTCTGCGCTTAATTGTCGGGCAACTAAAGTTAATCTATTTACGGGCTGCCAAGAGAAATTTATATTGAAGACGCCAAAGCAATTAAAGCTTTGCTATCTATTCAACTGCCATACGGCACTTTAATGGAATTGAAAAAGATTTTATAAATTTCTAAGGCGGCTAGAAAATTTCCTTGCCGCTTTTTTCTTTATCCCCAAAGCAGAGTATATGAAGCCACAATAGCCGCGGTTTCGGAGCGGAGGGTTAAGCGGCCAAGTGAGATAATTTCAAAATTTTGGTGGTGGTGGGCGGCGAATTCCTCGCGCTCTTCCCATCCGCCCTCTGGACCTACAAAAAGGTTTATTGAACGGTCGCCAACGCCGCGAATCATGTTTTCGCGCTCGGTAAGCGCGGCAAAATAAGTTTTTGTTCCCGGTTCCGCGGCTTTCACTATTGCCCGATCAAAACCGGTAACAGGATAAAGTTTTGGAATAAAAACCCTGCCTGATTGCTCGGCAGCCTCTTTTAATATTTTTTCGCATCTTTCAATATTTAAGCTTTTTTTTTCGGATCTGGCCGAAATGACCGGAACAATCTCCGAAACCCCCACCTCCGTAGCTTTCTCCAATATCCATTCAAATTTGTCTTTTTTGATGAGTGACTGAAAAAGGACTAGCTTGCGCGATGGTTCGCGAATATTTTCAACACGCTCCCTGAACATGAAGTTGGCAGAACCTTCGTCGATATTTTTTAACTCAAAAATAAAATCATAGCCAAAATAGTAGCCCTTGTCCGAAAAAAATGCCGCTTTTTCGCCTTTTTTTAAGCGCAAAACATTCTTTATCTGATGCAATATCGACTTTTCTTTCAAAACCAGGAAATCCTTATCTATTTGTTGTGGAAAGTAGAATCTATGCATGAAATTATTATAGCAAACTCCCCTCTTTGTTTTTCTCCCGTAAAATATTTTTCGGCTTCGGACAATGTTCCGCGAAAAACCTCTTCGTACATTTTTGTGAGCTCCCTTCCGATATTCGCATGCCGGTCGCCGCAGAATTTCCGGAGTTGGGAAAGTGTTTTCAAAATGCGGTGTGGCGATTCAAAAATTATGGTCGGATACCTGCTTGCCGCGATATTTTTAAAAAATTTTTCTCTGCCTTTTTTGTGCGGGGGGAAACCCAAGAAAGTGAATTCAGAGAGGCCGATGTCGCTCAAAGAGATCATCGCGGCGAGGGACGATGGCCCTGGAATCGCAACTACAGCAATCCGATTGCTAAGTTCACTTAGCAATCGGATTGCTAAGTAACTAATCAATTTCTGCCCCGGATCAGATATTCCCGGAGTTCCAGCATCCGTGACCAAAGCCGAATCCTTCCCTTCTTCCAGCAAGCCTAAAATTTTTTCCAGAACTTTCGGCGACGAATGTTCTTGAAACGACAAAAGCGGTTTTGAAATGCCCAAATGCGAAAGGAGTTTTTTTGTGACTCTGGTGTCTTCCGCCAAAATAAAATCTACGGACTTCAGTGTTTCGATCGCGCGGAGCGTAATGTCGCCCAAATTACCTATTGGAGTTGCCACTATATAAAGTTTTGACATAATGCAAAAATTATAAAACAAAAAAAGCGCGGAGTCTATGCTCCACGCTCTTTGAAATAATTTTCACGGTATTCAAGGAAAAGTCTTTTGAGCTTTGCGCTCCGCGTATCGGCGCCAACCTCAAAATGGTCATACCCGTCTATCTGACGGATTTGCGAAACATCGCCCCATTCTTTCGCCGGAATCCCGCCTTTGGTCGTTGAGGAAAGAAATGCCTCGCTGCATCGATCCAAATAACCCTGATGAACGGCCCACGGAACTTCGCAAACTTCAGTAAAAATATCCGATTTTTTTGCAAGCTCCAAAAATATCCTGCGGGTTACGCCCTTGAGCACATTGTTTGCCGGCGTATACAAGCATCCGGTTTTCGTTACAACAAAGAAATTTTCAAAAGGTCCTTCCAAAATTCCAGTGCGTTCGCCCCAATAAAGAAAGCTATCGTAGCCTTCCGCAACCGCTTCGGCCTGGAATCTCCTAGCATATCCGTAACCTGCCGTAAGCTTAAGCTCAGGAAAATAACGCCTGATGTCTTTAATGATAAGTTTAAGCGGCGAACCGTCGCCGGAATTTTCCAGCCCTCTCACATCAATTACCATTTCCGGAAAACCGTCGGAATTTTTCAAGTCGGATGAAGTCCCGGGCGTGACAAGAAGGTGGACGATAGCACTCGAGCTTTCTCTTTTTAAAAGATTTTCCACTTGCTTGCGGACCTCCGCCTCCGGAGGCAATTGAGCCATATCAAGGTCTTTGTATCCGCCGCAGGATTTCACCAGCCTTTCAAAATGATCCTCCCAATGGAACAATACTCTTCCCTGCGCTTCCATAACTTCAAGAGCGCCGTCCGCCCGCCAAAGCCCGAGGTCGCTTCCCAATTTAACCCACGGCCGCCAGACACCTCTGCTATAAACCGTCTGGACCATAAAATCTCCTCTTTAAAAATCTAGTCTGCCGGAAATATAGCACCTATTTACCTCCGCATCAATCGAACAATTTTTCTAAAAACATCTCCGCGCTCGCCGTATCCCAAAAATTGGTCAAAGCCGGTTGAAGCCGGCGAAAGAATTATGACGTCACCTTTTTTGGCTTTTTTGTATGCTAAATTTATTGCTGATCTTAAGTCCTTCACATAAATAATGTGCGGAGCGCTACTTTCCGCGCCGCCGATCACTCTGCCGATCTCTTTTCTGTTCTGCCCATTCAATATGACTAGTTTAGTATTTGAATTTTTTAGAACTTTACCTATCGGACGGTAATCCAAATTTTTCCCGGCTCCTCCGGCTATCAATATCTTCGATTCTTTAAAAGCGGAAATAGCCGCCACAGTCGCCGCGGGGTTTGTAGAAGCAGAATCATTATAAAATCTTATACCATTTATCTCGCGGACAAATTCCAGGCGGTGAGGCAAACCTTTAAAATTTCTTATGGTTTTATTAATAATGCTTTTCTCCGCGCCAAGCGCACGTGCGATGGTGGCGGCCATTGATGCATTTTTCAAATTGTGCGCGCCAGAAATTTTTAATATTAAACTTTTATCCGCCAAAACAGCGATTTTCTTGCCTTTGCTTTTTTGGGCGATTTGTTTGGAGGATTTGTTGTCCGGAAAATAAAAAACTTGTTTGTTTTTTATTTTCTTTCCGTCCCATCCCTGAAAAATGGATGGGGTTGAGGGTGGGTTACTTACTATTTGTGATTTTGCATCAATATACTCTTTAAAACTCTTGTGATAATTCAAATGATCCTGAGAAATATCGAGTACTGCGGCAATGTGCGGCGAGACAACCATGTCCTGCAATTGGAAGCTGGATAACTCTAAAATACTTATGGAATTCTTTTTGAGCTTCGGTAATTCGTCCAGCATTGGGATTCCCATGTTTCCGATGAGATGGATATTTCTCTTACTTAGGTCTCGGGAACTTAAGTGGCTGGCTTTCAAGATTTTATAAAGCAAAGTCGCTGTGGTACCCTTTCCTTTCGTCCCGGTGATCCCGACCAAAATGCCTTTCGCGTTTTCGAAAAAAAGTTTGGTTGTGCTGGTGATTTCAACTCCTTTTTTCTTCGCCTTCTGAATTTCCAGCCTTAAATACGGAATCCCGGGCGACCGCACAATCATATCGAATTTCTCCAGATTTTTCAGATAACCTTTGCCCTGTTTTTTAACATCGCGTATCTCAATCTCCAACTTGGCGACTGAACCGCCAAGTGCTTTTTTTAGATATCTTTCCGCAGATTTTCCTTCTACTCCATAGCCAAGTATTGCAATTCTCATATTTATATGATAAGCCTAATATAGACTTCATAAAAGGAGAGCTTCCAATGCAAAAAGTACATAACCCCGTAAGCGCAAAAGAGGACCGTGAAAAATTGGCGTATTTATATCAAAAATTTCAAGCTGCCACTCCAAGCAGAAAGTTTGCCGGGATTGCAGATGTCCGCACAGAATTTGCAATTGTGGCAACAAGCGCTTGACTGAGAATACTCCGTCTCGTGTCTGTAGATGGTGATTGCAAACTGACAAAACATTTATTGCCTCACGATGAAGATGCGGCGCAAATACTCGCCTCTCTAAAACATTTTGAAATGACAGAAAAGAAAGTCTATAATTTATTATTAAAATTCAAGTGCGAATTATTTGAAAAAGCATCAATGGGCATATTATTCTTGCCGTTCAATATCTTCATTACTCAGAATGGCAACAAATATTATTTAAAGAAAACCAAGCCGGAATAATTCCGGCTTTTCTTTTTTCCCAATAAAAAGCCTTAGAGAGGCCGATAATTTGAACCGAGAATCTGAACAGCCTGCGTAAATACATTGCTGGATTAGGCGAGTATTATCAGCTTTTCTAAAGCCTTAATATGAAAGTTTTATGGTCTGCTATACCTAGAAACCCGTCAATTACCTATAAGTATAGCATACCCGCAGATGCCGTCAAGCTGCGGCACTATCGCCGAATCCCTAATTTATATCGGAGAAGCCGGACACAAGTCCTGTAAGACTATCTTTGATCTGGCTACTTCGCGGGAGACGCGGGAACGCATTTCGCGGTTGAAATCGATAATTCTGTAGGTAGTTCCGAACCATTCTTTTTTCGAAATTACTTTCATTAAATCCCGCTCAATTTTGTTCGGGTCGTGTTCAAATGACAGCGCACAATAATTTGCGAATTGGCGAACGTGTGTATCCACAGCAATCCCTTCGACAACTCCGTAGGCATTGCCCAAAACAATATTCGCGGTTTTTCTCGCAACTCCCGGAAGCTTGATAATTTCTTTCATTGTTTTAGGTAATTTCCCGTCAAAATCTTTTTTAATCATCTTCGCGGCCGCAATAATATTTTTTGCTTTGGCATTATAAAAACCGGCTGATTTTATTTCCTGCGCAAACCTCTTCTGGTCTGCACGGGCAAAGTCATCCGCCGTTCTATATTTTTTGAATAAAGTAGCGGTTATCTCGTTCACTTTTTTATCCGTACATTGCGCGGACATGATGACCGCTACCAAAAGCTGGGTATTGTTGCCGTAATTTAACGCGATCTTCGCCTTGGGGTACGCTTTTTTCAATCTCACTAATATTTTCAAAGCCCGCTCTTGGCGGGCTTTTGGAGTTTCTTTTTTTGCCTTCTCAAAACTTATCATTGATTTATCTCTTTTTCAATATCGGCGAGTTCGCTGTCCAAATTGTCCGTTTCGACGGCATTTAGGTCTCGCTCAATGGCAGAAATACTGTCCTTTTTAAACACCGAGAAATCAATTACCGAAGAATAAGGGATGGACCGCCAGAAAAAAACAACGAATGCCGCGGTGAGCAAAACCACAAGAATAATAATGATCCACCAAACCAATTTGTTTTTGTCGTCATTTGCCGGCTGCTGGTTAAAGTTTTCCATTGGTTTGATTGTTTATTGGGTCGGCGTCGTGGTGGCTTTATCCGAAGCGACTTTCATTGAATTAATTATGTCGACCAGCGCGACATGCGCTTCCTTAGCTTTTTTGGCAACACTTTGAACTAATATTTTTACGTCCTTAAATGACTGTTTGTGGTCGGCGCTTAAAGACATGGCGTCGAATTTTGCTTTTGCATCGGAAAGTGAATTTTCAGCGTCGGTTATTTTATTTTTTGCGACGTCCAATTTTAAATTTAATTCCGCCGTATCCTTGCCTTGGTCCGCCAATTTATCCAGATGATTTTTTATTCTATCAGCGAGCGCGTCAAGCCTGTCGATCGCGTTCTCAAACTTGCGTACCATATTGTTGAAAAATCCTTCTATCCTTTTCGCACGCGCCTCCCCGAAATGTTTTTTAAAAGCTTCAACCCGGTCTTTGGCCTCGTTTTGAAAGGTCTCGCGCTTTTCTTTTATTTCCGCCCGCATCTCCGCGCGCTTCTCCTGAATTTCAGCTCTTACTTGCCGGACCGTGGGCTGATTTGCGAATGTCGCGGCAAACGTAAAAAATGGTAGCATCGAAAGAGCGAGGCCCAATAACAACTTTTTCGAAATTTTCGCCAGTTTCATAGAGTAATTTTTTAATTATAACATATTTCAATTTTTGGAAACACACCGCCTGTGGATTGTTTATATTTATTCGTCCCGTAATTCTCTTTCTCAATTATCCAAACCGCGCTTTATTTCCACCGGAAAAAAGTGTGGGAATACTGCTTTGTTTCGCCCACGCGTAGAGCATGCGGTTCATAAAATCCCGCGCAGAATGGCCTTCTTCAAGAAATCCGGAAAGCACCCAGCTTGTTGCGAACACCGTATAATATGCTTCTCCTCCCTCTTCTTTTGCCTTTGCCCACAAAGGGTGCGAAATATTAATAAATATGGTGTCTTCCAACATCCGGCCCAACGGGCACCCATCTTCGCTTCCAAATTCCTCAAACGCAATTTTAACGCCTGAAGATTTTTTTGTACCTTCTTTTTTCCCCTCTCCTTCGCCGCCATATCCGCGAGCACCGCGCCCATCCGATTGCGCCGCCTCATCATTTTTATCGTTTTTTTCTTCTCCGATGCCTACACCGGCCAAATATTCGGAATCCTCATGAAAATCGGCGTGGCCGGATTTCATCGCCGCCGTGCGCCTGCGAATGCCAACGATGCCTTTAAGCTCCGGGAAATCCTGTAAGATATCGTCCAGCGCCGACTCGATTTTACGGACAAATGGCCGCATTTCTCTTGAAAAGCCATCTTCAATCGACTGATCTTCACCCAACTTACGGAGTATGGGCATTAATGCTTCCTGGATGGCTTTTCGATAACGGTAGTATTTTTTTAAATTCCGCGCATCCTGCAAAAAATCTGATTTATTCGTAGTAAGAATTTCGGCGAATCCAGGAACCTCAACCATGCCGTATAATTTTTCATGGGATTTGGGAAATAATCCAAGCCATTCCCATCCTTGTTTGATAGTTTTTCCGAAAGTTGAAGCCATAACGCCGCGAAAATGCGGCGTGAAATTCTCCAGACTGTCAGAATGCATAAGATATCCGAAACCAACCGGCCGCCTATTTGCCTTGCCGATGCGCACCTGAAATATAAAATTCGGGACGGGCAGATGGAATTCATCAATTTTCTTATCGTCAACGAAAAATTCTACGCCCTTCGGATAGACATAACGAAGAATCCGGTCTTTGAGTAATTGATCCAAAAGAGGGAAAAAATGATGCTGGATCGTATTTTGGATAAACGAAACATCGGACAAAAGCGATTCTTTTTTGGAAAGAAACAGAATTATCGCCGTTCCGCGCGGCGTGCCGACATAGCCGGACCGTGGAATAAACCGCCACGGTGCCCGGGTGGGACTCTCAAGAAACCATTCTGTCGCCGCGCGTGAACGCCTTGGGCCGCATGTTTCCGTAACAACACGGGATGAAACCAGCAAAGAAAGTTTTGCGCCGATTCCGGCAAATCCGATGCCGCTGCCGCGCATCTTCGTTGTTGCGGCAATATTGTGATAATCTTTCAGGCTTCGCCTTTGCATGCCGCGGCCGTTGTCAACACAGCGAAGAACTCCCTGTTCTTTATCCGCAAAAAAACTTATGCGCGTGGCGCCGGAATCAAGCGCGTTTGCGACAAGTTCAGTAACAATCACCTCCTCGATCGGTATCGGGTAGCTGTCGCGGATATCTTCCAAAAGATGCTTCAAATTTACCCTCGTCTCATTCCTCATATGAAAATTTTGTTGGGATGTTATTTCTATGGTCTAGCGAATTTTGGTTTGCGATACCTGCGGAGAAGTAATGAGTTGGTTACGACGGATACGGATGAGAAAGCCATCGCGAATCCGGCGATCTCGGGGCGTAAAGCGAAACCATATGAAAAATAAAGAGCGCCGGCCGCAACTGGAATGGAAATAACATTATAAATGAACGCCCAGAAAAAGTTTTCCCAGATTTTCCGGAGCGTGCGCTTAGAAAGGTCTATCGCGGTTACAACATCCCTTATGTCGTCCTTTATTAAAATTATCTCGCCTGTTTCGATCGCAACATCCGTGCCGGAGCCCACCGCTATCCCAAGATCTGATTTCGCGAGAGCCGGAGCGTCGTTGATCCCGTCCCCCACCATTGCCACTACTTTTCCCTGTTTTTGTAGCTCGGCGATAAGCTCTGATTTTTTCTGCGGCAGGACCTTGGCGTAAGCCTTGGTTACACCGATCATTTTCGCGATGGCTTCCGCAGTTTTCTCATTATCCCCGGTTATCATTATTACTTCTTTTCCCATTTTTTGTAATTCCGCAACCGCTTCTTTTGCATATGGCTTCAGTGTATCGGCGAGTGCCAATATTCCGAGTAATTTTTTATCCATCGCGGCGTAAACCACTGTTTTAGCCTCATTTTGTAGCCTTTCAGCCCAGCTTTTATATTTTTCTATATCGATGCCCTCCAGGGCCATTAAAGTTTCGTTGCCTACCAAAATTACTTTCCCTTCATATGTCGCAGAAACCCCCATTCCGGAAATCGCTTTCCCGTCTTTCGGCTCCGGTATGATTTTTCCCTGTACAGCTTTTATTACAGCTGTTGCCAAAGGGTGCTCGCTCGCCCGTTCGGCGATAGCGGCGTAAAAAAGCAAGTCATCTTTGGATACGCCATCCGCCGGTACGGCATCCGTCACGGCCGGCTCTCCTTTGGTTAAGGTTCCAGTTTTATCAAAAGCGAACGCGGTGATCTTATGGGCTTTTTCCAAAGCCTGCCCACCCTTGATCAAAATTCCCGACTCAACTCCCTTAGTGGTCCCAACCATGATCGCGGTGGGAGTTGCCAAGCCGAGCGCGCATGGGCAGGAAACTACAAGCACGGCAACCGCGAAAAGCAAAGCGGCGGCAAAATTAAGTCCAAAAATAAAATACCAAAAAGCAAACGTTACGAGCGCAAAAACAACAACTGCCGGCACAAAATATTCCGAGATCCTGTCCGCGACGTCCTGGATGGGCGCGCGCGTCGCCTGCGCTTCCTCAACCAATTTTACTATCTGGTAAAGCAATGTGTCTTTGCCGATCTTTGTCGCCTTGCATTTAAGAAACCCTTCGATGTTCGTTGTGGCTCCGATTATTTCGTCGCCGGTTTTTTTTCCGACTGGCATTGATTCTCCCGTGACCACTTTTTCATCAATATGCGAAGCGCCCTCGATTATCACTCCGTCCGTAGGAATTTTCGTTCCCGGCTTTACTATGAAAATATCTCCTACCTTCATGTCTTTTACTTCCACCTCGATTTCCTGCCCGTCTTTTGACAATAAAGCTTTTGAGGGCGCGAGACCTAATAGTTTTCTTATTGCCTCGCCTATTTTGCCGCGCGATTTTGCTTCAAAATATCTCCCCAAAATAATGAAACTGATGAGGGCCGCGGACGATTCCCAGTAAGGATGGTCGAGCCCTCCCCAAAAAGTCTGGTAATGCGGATAGCTCCAGGAGAAAAGAAAACCTATTGCGCTGTAAAGATAGGCAGATGTTGTCCCTAAAACCACGAGCACGTCCATGCTTGCGGAGCCCGCGCGGAGTGCCGTCCATGTGTTCCTGTAAAAAGGCCAGCCGACGCCGAACTGGATGGGAGTTGTCATTATTAAATAAATCCAGTTTAAGTCGATGAAAACACCTCCCAGCATAATCGCGTGCACATGCTGGAGATTTAACATATGCACGAGCATGTAATAGACGATTATCGGCGTTGCGAGCAAAAATGAGATTATCGTGCGCTTTTTAAGCGAAGCGATTTCGGCAAGACGCGCTTTCTCCGCCGACTCTTCTTCAGAAGCGCCTTCTTGTGGTAAAATCAGAGTGTACCCAAGTTTTTTCATTAGGCCGTTTACGGTCTCAATAGTGACCGTGCCGGAATCATATTCCAGAAGAAGCTTCTCCGAGCCGTAGTTGGCGTTTGCCGAGCTTACTCCCTTTGTTCTTTGTAGGGTTTTAGTGATCAATATCGCGCAGGACGCGCAATGCATGCCCTTTATCTTAAAAACTTTTTTTTCTGTAGCCATTCTTTTATGATAACATACGCGCAAAAATGAATAAATTTGTACAGTTGTTGATATTTGCCGCGGCGCTAATTGCAAGCGGCATTGTCTACCAGAATTATTACCGACCGCCGGGCATCGGGCCCATCGCCGCCACGGGCAATATCATTGAGATAACCGTGGTCGCTCGGGAGAACCAATGGAAATGGGAGCCCATGGATATAAAAGTAAAAGCAGGAGACCTTGTGAAGCTGCATATCTTTAATGAAGACGCGTACGACCATGGCTTTGCCATAGAAGCGTTCGGCATCAACAAGCGCCTTTTTCCAAGGCGACAAACCGATATAGAGTTTATCGCGTCGCGCGCCGGATCATTCCAGTTTTACTGCTCCGTCCCCTGCGGCGAAGGGCACTATGAACAAATAGGAAGTTTATTCGTTGAAGAATAAAGTTATTCTTTTTTCCTGCCATCCAAGCTGTACTTGCCTCCTCCCAAAAGAGCAATCGCAATGCCGATGGCAGTAAGCCCAACATCACGATAGAGGTCGGGGTTGATAGATGCCCCGTATTTGACCAAAAAGGAGCCGAGAAAACTCGCCGTAAGAAGCGCCGCCAAAAGGCCTATCCATCTGGTTTTGATCCCCAAGGCGAGCCCGATACCTACGATGATCTCCGTAAGCCCCATATAAAAATTAATAGCCGCGACCGCGCCTAAACCGGAAAAGTTCAGCAAAAGCTGGATTTCCGCCGTTGTTTGTGCGGGGTTTGAGAGCTTATGGTAGCCGAAAAGCAGAAAAACAACGGCAAGCCCAAGCCTTAAAACCAGCAACGCGATGTCCAGATTTTTATTTTCCATAATGAGATTATAACAGAAACCCGTTACTTTTTCCTATACAACCATTTATAAAGCCCGTCTCGATGTTCTACGAAGTACAGCACAAGCTCTTTCTTTTCATGATTTACCCAAAAGAAAACGCGCCAATTGCCGACGCGTATTTTATGAAGGCCTACTAAATCTTTCGGCAACCCGCCCATAGGTCTAGGAATTAAACTTGAGTTTTCTGCTAACATTTCGAGCTTTTTTATGACGCGCCGAGCAATATTTGCATCGAGCCTTATAAGGCTATTCTCAAAGGTTTGGAGAGGCCTAAGGCTATATGCCATACCTGGATTTAATTTTTTGCCAATCTAAAAAGCGGCCATTTTTATGTTTGCGACGCGCTTTTCTAGTTTTAACAATAAATGCTTTGTTGTGGCTTAAAAAATAATCCTCAAGTTCATTTTGGGCGTGCTCAAAATACTCATTAGCTCTAATTAAATTATCAAAAACCCTTTTGGGCAATGTTATGGTTGATCCGTTCATATGATTCTAGGTTAGAATAAAACAAAGAAATTTGCAATGATTGATAATTTTTCTTTGGCGGCAAATTATTACCCGAATTAGTGGGTCATCGGCGGCAAAAGGCTGTGCACAAAAATATTTACTAGTAAATTTTTAAGTACAATGTATAATTTTGAGCCATTGTTTAGTTGTAGCCGCCATAATACTTATCGGCAGAAAAATTAAGAAAATAACAAATCCATAAGCCCAAAAAATGAAAAAATTATTTTGACTATCGGGCCAGGCCGAATAAAGATCAAACGGGCTATCAAAATATAGCATCAAAAATACAAAAAATATCGTGTAGACAAATGTTGCGGTTAAAAAAACGTACAAGAATTTTTTCCAAGCCATATATTAAAAATCAGTTTATTCTCTTAATTCTTTTCCGCCCAAGGCGGATAATTTTTCCATAAGTTTTGCCGTATTCACTCCACCAGTTGAGAAAAGCTCGCCATCCGCCAATATCCCAGGGGAAGACATTATTTGGTATTTTAGCACAAGTTCCTGCCAGCGCGGATCTTCTCCCATAACTATTTTCTCATATTTTACGTTAGGGAAAGAGGCGGAATTTTTGACCCACCAATCATCGAATTTTTTGCACTCTACGCACCCAGGGACGCTTATTGATTGAAGCAAAGCCATAATCTAATAATAACACTAATCGTTTCTTGAATATACTTTCATCCCTGCAAAAACTATTTTTAGCGCTTTTCTCCAACCCACCAAAGGCGCCCAGTATTTTACAGCAACCGCGTATTTGGCAAGCCACGCCGGATAG
>Ga0209541_10008167_pt1 | contig 17363 bp, 19 predicted proteins | sample RifCSPlowO2_01_FD_184027 | JGI IMG/M metagenome (GOLD analysis project Ga0209541, IMG submission 184027) | Groundwater microbial communities from Rifle, Colorado - Rifle CSP2_plank lowO2_0.1 (SPAdes) (version 2) | ecosystem: Environmental > Aquatic > Deep subsurface > Groundwater | place...
ATCACCAGTTATATTTGGAATAAAATAAAGTCGGAATTAAAAAAAAGGATCATGGTGGTTGATGAAGCTTGGTGGCTGATGCATTCCGAAGACGGAGCGTCTTTTCTTTTTGGATTAGTAAAAAGAGCCAGAAAATACTGGCTCGGGGTGACTACTATCACCCAAGATGTCAATGACTTCATGAGATCGGAATACGGCCAGCCGATTATTTCCAATTCTTCTCTGCAATTTTTAATGAAGCAAAGCCCGTCCACCGCGGATGTTGTTCAAAAAACATTTCTCTTGACTGACTGGGAAAAAGAATTGTTAACAGGCGCCCAGGTAGGGGAGGGGCTTTTCTTCGCCGGACAAAAGCACGTTGCCTTGAAGGTGGTGGCTTCCGATGCCGAGAATCAGTTTATAACCACATCTCCTGAAGAAATTAAAAGGATAAAGGAGGCTAAAGAAGCCGGGGCTTAATGGCCACCATTCTCTCCGGTTCAAATCCTACGCTTTCGGTAATAATATCCTGCCGGCCGGCCAATTCCACATGGATAACTCTTCTGTCGTAAGCCGACATCGGCGGCAGATATTTTTCTTTTTTAATTAAAGACACTTCGTCGGCGGCCGACTTGGCCATCTCTTTCAGGTAGTCTGTTTTTTTCTTTTTATAGTCGTTAATGTCCAAGTCAATGTAAAAACGGGCATCCGAGGCGATTTTCTTTTGTAAAACCAGCTTCAAAAGACGCTGAACATCCATAAGCGTTTGTCCGCCCTCCCCAATCAAAACCTGGGGGTCTTCCATTTTTAAATTAATAGGGATAGTTGAATCCTGCGGCGTTTTTATCTCTATGGCCTCAACGATAATACCGGTCTTGCCGAAGAATTCCCCGATAATTTCTTGAATTTTTTTAATATTAGATTGCGCCATGTTTCTGATTTCTTAGTGTAATATATTGCTGAAAAATTGTAAAGAGTGTTGTCGTCAGCCAATAAAGAGCGATGGCTGAAGGCATTGTCCAAAGGATGAACACCGTAAAGGCGGGAAAAAAATAGAGCATTTGTTTTTGCATCATGCTCGAAAAATCAGGTTTGCCCGCCTTCGCCACGCTTCGCGGGGCCACGACGGGCTTCATCATTTTTGCTTGCCAAAATTGGGTAGCTCCCGTGAGTATGACTAAAACAACCGACGCTTTCGTCAGATTGATCATTCCTAAAAAGGTCGTATCAATTCCGCTCATTCCCTTAACGCCATCGCCGAAAACCTTAAAAAGAGCGAACAAAATGGGCAGTTGAACCAATAAAAGCAGGAATCCCGAGAAGGGATTAATCTTTTCTTTTTTATAGAGGTCCATCACTTCTTTTGCCTGCCTATTCTTGTCGTCTTTAAACTTCTCTTGAAGCTCTTTAATTTTGGGCTGGAGATCTTGGAGGGCTTTTTGCGATTTGATGCCCTTGGCGCTTAGAGGATATAGTATAAATTTGATTAAAACCGTTAGAATAATTACGGCTACGCCGAAATCGTGTCCCGGCAGATATTTATATATTAAGACTAGCGCGTCAAGAAGGGGCTGATAAAATATTGCCTTAAAAATATCTGTAAAAAATTCCATAAGATTCAGTTTAATAATTTAGCTTTATAAATAAGCGCTCGCATACTTTCCGCCGCGCCCTTAAGGTCTCTGTCTGCCGCTTTTTGGACTACCACCACCGCATCAAATCCCACGGCAATGCGCGGCAACTCCCGCTGGACAACATCCCTTAATATCCTTTTAACTTTATTCCGGCGCGTGGCCTTACCAACGCTTTTTTTGCTTATAATAAAAGCAAACCTACTGGCTGATAAGTTATTATTAGTTAGCTTGAGAAATAAGAAGCCCTCTCTAAATCCTTTCCCGCCGCTAAAAACCCCCTCGATTTCTTTGGTATTTTTAAGACGATTTTCTTTGGGAAGCATTGCGTTATACGGCTAACCGACGTCTTTTTTTACTCCTTCGCCTGGACAGAATCCTTCTTCCATTTGAAGTTTTCTGCCTGATCATAAAGCCATGGGTCCTTCTCCTTTTTTTCTTTTTGGGCTGATAAGTAAATGACATATAATCATATGTTAACAGGTTTTGCCCAACTTATCAACAGTAAATGATTATTCAAGCTCATTTCCCTGTTAGTTGACATATAATATGGCGGACCCGATAATGAATGTAGTATGGATAAAAATGAACTGTGGCAGGCCCTGCTTGCCCAAATCCAATTTAATATTTCCAAGGCTAATTTTGCCACATGGTTCAGGAACACGGGAATTGTCTCTAAAGAGGACGGGAGTATTATGGTTTCTGTCCCTAACAATTTTTCTAAAGAATGGCTGGAGAATAAATACAACAAACTGATTTTTAAAATTCTTCGCAGCTTGGACGACGGAGTCAAGGAAGTAAAATATAATGTCACCCATACCGAAACTAAGCCGAGAGAGATCCCGCCCAATCCCGCTCCGGACGATATTTATAATAATTCATCTCAAATGGAGTTTACTGAATTGAAGGTGAACAAAGAGACAAACCTTAATCCTCGTTATACTTTTAACAATTTTATAGTCGGCCCGTTCAACGAGCTGCCCCAAGCAGCCGCGCTAGCTATAGTGCGCGCCCCCGGCTCAATCTATAATCCCTTGTTTGTTTATGGCGGGGTAGGGCTCGGCAAGACGCACCTTATTCAAGCTATCGGGAACGAAATCGCTAAAAAGTTCCCGGAAAAAAAGATAAAATATTTGTCTTCGGAAAAATTAACCTCCGGAATAGTGAGCTCTATACAAAATCACAGCATAGACAAATTGAAATTACTCTATAAAGACCTTGACGTCTTAATTGTTGATGACATCCAATTTATAGCCGGCAAAGAAAAAACCCAGGAAGAATTTTTCCATATCTTTAATGGTTTATATGAGAGAAATAAGCAGATAATACTTTCCTCTGATCGCCCGCCGAAGGCTATCGCATCCTTACAGGAAAGATTGAAATCCCGCTTTGAAGGGGGAATGATCGCCGACATCAGCCTTCCCGAACTTGAAACAAGAATAGCTATTTTAAAGATAAAATCTCAAGAAAAAAAATTGAATTTTCCGGACGAAATTATTGAGTATGTCGCTCAAAACATCCAAAGAAACGTACGGGAGCTTGAAGGGGCACTAAACAGGCTATCCGCCTATCAAACATTGAATAATAGAATCCCGGACATAGAAACGGCCAAAATACTCCTCAAAAATGTTATTTTTTCTCCGAAAAAGACGACAAACCCGGAAAATATCATCAGAACCGTTGCTTGTTTCTACGACCTTAAAGACAATGATATTCTTAATGTTTCCCGGAGAAAGGAAATCGTCAAACCGCGGCAGATAGCTATGTTTATTTTAAGAGAAGAGTTAAAAAGCTCATTTCCTTTTATCGGCAGAAAATTTGGCGGAAAAGACCACACCACGGCCATCCACGCCCATAATAAAATCGCTAAAGAGTTAGAAAAAGACGAAAATTTAGCCGAGGAAATCAACTTAATTAAGGAGCAGATATATAGTATATAAACTGTGGATAATTTTAAACCTTAAATATTTAATCATTAATTAACGGTTTATCTATTAATTAAAGATAGAATTTAAACAAGATAAACCCACAATAGGCCGAGCTTAGAAAATAAAGGTTATCCACACACTAATGATAATAATAATTTATTAACTTAATAATTATGAAATTTATTATTTTAAAAGAAAATTTAAATCAGGGGCTGAATTTTATAAATCGGATCGCCGGTAAAAATTTAACCCTGCCTATTTTGAATAATATTTTAATTTCCGCCGAAAAGAATTTTTTAAATTTATCGGCGACAGACTTAGAATTGGGAATTAAATATTGGGCGCTGATAAAAATGGAAAAAGAAGGAAAAATAACCGTTCCGGCTAAAATATTATCGGCATTCATTAATTTACTGCCGGAGGATAAAATAAACATAGAATTAAAAAACCAGACCCTTAATATTAATTGTCAGGACTATCAGACTAAAATAAAGGGCCTGTCGGCGGAGGAGTTTCCGATTATCCCAAAGATAGAAAATGATAATTTTATTGAGTTAAATTGCCGGGTTTTTTGCGATGGTTTATCTAGTGTGGTTGATTTTGCAGTATTAAATCAAAATAGGCCCGAATTATCCGGTATCTATTTTAATTTTAGAAAAGACGCGCTCTGTCTAGTAACCACTGATAGTTTTAGGTTGGCGGAGAAGCTGTTGTTTTTTAAGGAAAAAACAAACCAGGAGTTTTCTTTTATTCTTCCACAAAAATCAGTCAGGGAAATCATTAATATACTTTCAGGAAAAGAGGGGAATTTGAAATTTTATTTTTCACAGAATCAGGTTTTGTTTGAGTATTTAATGACAGAGACGGCGCACCCTCAAATTCAAATTGTTTCGCGGGTTATCGACGGAGAATACCCCGACTATCAGGGGATAATTCCTAAAAAATACGAGGCCCAAATAATATTACCGAAAGAAAAACTTTTAAATCACATCAAAACAGCGAGTATTTTCAGCGGAAAAACCAATGAAGTAAAAATTCGACTTAACCCTCAAAAAGAGGGCATAGAAATTTTTTCCCAAAATCCCGAGTTGGGAGAAAATCAGAGCTTTTTACAGGGACAGGTTAAATACAACTCTGCCCCCAAGGAAATGGAAGTTTCTTTTAATCACCGATTTTTGATAGACGGCCTTTTAAATATAAAAGAGCCGGAAGTCATTTTTGAGCTCAACAACGAAGACGGCCCCGCCGCCCTGAAACCCAAAACCGATTCAAGCTACGTCTATATTGTTATGCCTATTAAATCGGTTTAGCGAGATATTGTTGAGCTAGCAATCCAGTTTTGGATGGCGGCTTCCCAATTTTGGTACTGGGGGTCGCGGGGGTTGAGTCCGGATGTTGAGGTGGCGGAGTTGATCGCTTGTGTCGGTTCCGGCTTGATAAAATCCTTGGAAGGGTATAATTCCAGAGCTTTTTTAATAAATTTATTCCAAATAGGGCTAGCGATGGCCACGCCGGATTTTCTTTCTATCGGGGTGGAGTCGTTGTTACCGGCCCAAACACCGACGACCAGGGAGTTTGTGTAGCCAATGCTCCATGCATCCTTATATTCCTGGGTAGTGCCTGTTTTGACGGCAACTTGATGTCCCGGGACGCGCAACGACCCCCCGCGGCCGAATATGGGGGCTCTTGCTTCGTCATCCGACAAGATATCGCTTAATTGATCAACAATCTTCGGATCTAAAATCCTTTTCGGGGTTTTTTTATTTTCCTCAATAATATTTTCCTTAGAATCTTCTATTTTTAAAATGGCAACCGGAGAAGTTTTTAATCCTCTCGCGGCAAAGGCGCCGTAAGCCGAGGTCATATCCAGTAATTTAACTTCTCCGCCGCCTAAAACCAAAGAAAGCCCATAATAAGACGCGGGCTCTCGGAGGGTTGTGATTCCTAAAGAATGAGCCAAGTCTAAGGTATCTTGCAATCCCACCAGATAAAGTATTTTTACCGCGGGGACGTTAATTGACTGGGCCAGGGCGTTCTTTAAAGTTATCGGACCTCTGAATTTTTCATCATAATTATTGGGATGGTAGCAGTCCATGCTAAATTCATCTTTTTCTTGCTCCGCCGACGGGTCGCAGTCCGGATTAAATTCAGTTTTAGCGTCCCACAAAATGGTTTCCGGAGCCAGGCCGTTTTGAAGGGCCAAGTAATAAGCGAATGGTTTAAAAGACGAACCCGGCTGTCTGCCCTTGCCGTAGACGGCCGCATTAACCTTTGGGTCAAAAAGGCAAGATTGATCCTGACTGCCGGAGACGCAGCCGTCCGGATATGACTTTCCGAAATAGTCGGCTGATCCCACCATGGCCAGAATTTCTCCGGTGTTCGGATCAATAGCCACTAAGGCGGCGTTATGCGCATTATACGCTTTATTTATTTTTACTCCGTTTTCTACGGTCTCTTCCGCCGATTGCTGGAGCCGCCAATCCAGGGTTGTGTAAACCTTGAGACCGCCCGTTTTAAGTAAGTAACCCGGATAGTTTTCTTCAAGATAATTTTTAACATAAAGCACGAAATGCGGAGCTTTAATCGGGTGCTTGATCTCGGCGAATACCAGTAATTCATCTTGGCCATTTTTCGCCTCTTCTTCGCTGATATAGCCATTCTGTACCATTCTCCGCAAAATATAATCTCTGACGAAAATCAGATCTTCTTTATTCTCGGCGAGCGAGAGACGGCTGGGAGCTCTTATCAGCGCGGCTAAAGTAGCCGCTTGTGATAGAGATATCTCTGAAACTGGCTTGTTAAAATAAACCTGCGACGCCGCCTCAACGCCGTAAGCGTTCGAACCGAAAGGAATTTGATTCAAATAAAATTCCAAAATCTGATCTTTAGAATAGCGTCTTTCCAGCTCCAGAGTCAAAATAATTTCCTTTATTTTTCTTTGGACTGTTTTTTCGGTAGAAAGAAAGCTCGACCTGATCAGCTGTTGAGTAATGGTTGAGCCGCCGTAAGCTAAGCTGCCCCTGCTTAAATCTTTTAGGATCGATCTGGCGATGCCGCTGATATCCAGACCGAAGTGACGATAAAAATTAGCGTCCTCGGCAGAGATGACCGCATTTTTTAAATTATAGGGCACTTGGTCTAATGCAACAACGGTTCTTTTTTCTTCGTCGTATATTTGGTATAAAAGAATTTTTCCCTCCCTGTCATATATTTCAGTCGGCAAAATAAACGGTTTTTCGGTAAAAACTTCCGGCCGAGGCAGATCTTTAGCAAAATAGAGAAATAGGGCCGAAATAAGCAGCAGCAATAATAAAAAACTTCCGCCGGCGATTTTTAAGGATAATATCATTTATTAAATATATCACCCTTTTTGTTTTTTACAAATCGTGATAAATTTAAATAATGCAAGCAAAAATTGACCCGCGAAAAATTGAAGAGCTTTTAAGCAGGGGAGTGGAAGAAGTGATTGATAGAAATCATCTGAAAGAAAGATTGATGGCCGGAAAAAAATTAAGAATAAAGTTTGGGGTTGACCCCACCAAGCCGGATCTTCACCTTGGGCATGCTGTTGTGTTGAGAAAACTTAAAGAATTTCAGGAATTAGGACACTCCGTTGTTTTTATTATAGGCGATTTTACCGCTCAAATTGGCGATCCTTCGGGAAGAATGGGCGCTCGAACTCCCTTAACGCCCAAGGAGGTTTTACAAAATGCCAAAACATATCTCGGGCAAGTGGGAAAAATTTTGGATATGAAAAAAATCGAATTAGTCCGCAACAGTAAGTTTTTGTCGAAAATGAGCTTTGCCGAATTATTTCATCTTAGCCAATTTTTCACAGTCAATCAGATGATGGAAAGAGATATGTTCCAGAAGAGGAAAGAAAAAGAAAAACCGATTTGGCTGCACGAATTTTTTTATCCGGTTTTACAGGCCTATGATTCAGTGCAGACGAAATCTGATGTGGAAATCGGAGGGAATGACCAACTATTTAATATGCTGGCGGGGAGAACCTTGCAGCCGTATTTTAAGCAAAGCCCTCAAGATGTTATCGCCACTAAGCTTTTAATAGGTACCGACGGCAAGCAAAAAATGAGCAAGAGCCTCGGAAATTATATTGGGATAACAGAGAGGCCATTAGATCAGTACGGAAAAATCATGTCGATTTCCGACGAATTAATCAAGGGTTATTTTGAGCTTTGCACCGACGTTCCTTTATTTGAAATAGAAAATCTCCCCCCCAGAAACGCCAAAGCTAAATTAGCCGGAGAGATTGTTAAAATTTACCACGGAGAAAAGGCGGCCGAATTGGCCGATAAAGAGTTTGAAAGAGTCTTTAGAGATAAGGAATTACCGACGGAAATTCCGAAGGTGGCGATCAAGGAAGGCGTATTAAGTATTCTTGATTTATTAGTTGAAACGAAATTGTGCCCTTCCAAATCAGAAGCCAAGCGTTTAGTTGAACAGGGCGGGGTTGAAATTGACGGGAATATTAAAAAAAATTGGAGGGAGCAGATAGAAATTAAGCAAGGACAAATTATCCGGGCTGGGAAAAGAAAATTTATTGAGATTATATGAAACCCTTCAAGGCGCTTCGGGGTGAAACAAAAACCCTCCGGTTACCGGAGGGTTTTTGTTTCACATCTCTTCGCTTTCTTCAATATCGCTCGTTGTCTCTCCATCGCCCGGAGTTTCTCCGGTATCTGGAGCATCGCTGTCTTCCTCGTCTTCTTCCGGAACGTCTTCCATAACGAAAGAATTCAAAATCTCGTCGTAAGACATATTTGCGTTATTTAATTTCTATTAAAAATAATCGACCTTGTATTGTTTCTACAAGGATATTATAAGGGCTCAAAGACCCCTGTCAAGCCCTCGAGCGCAGCAAACAGCTACGGCTAAAGCGTCAGCCGCATCGTCGGGTTTTGGCAGCTCCTTTAAATTGAGCAGGCGCTGGATCATTTTTTGAACTTGCTTCTTTTCCGCTCGGCCGTAACCGGCAACCGCCATTTTTACCTGCAAAGGAGTGAATTCTTTTGCGGGAATTCCTTTTTTCCCTGCGGCCAGCAAAATGACTCCCTTTGCTTGGCTCACAGGAAGGGCCGTCTTTAGGTTTTTAAAAAAGTAAATGTTCTCCACCGCCATGATTTCCGGATCGTATTTTTTCATTAGCTTGTCAAGCCCGTCGCTTAAGATTTTTAATCTTTCCGGAGTAGTGGAAGAAGGGCTGGTTTGGATTGTGCCATAATCTAAGCACTCTAATCTATCTTGCATCTTCCTTATTACGCCAAAACCGGTAGTCGCCGTGCCAGGGTCAATGCCTAAAATTATCATATTTTAATTAATCTTCGATATTGGAGTACACGTTTTGGGCCGAGTCGCTTTCGTCTAATGCTTCAAATAGTTTTTGGCAGGACCTTCGGGCCGCATCGTCAACTTTAATATTTTCTTTCGGCACCCAATCCAAAGAAACCGAGTCAGTCTTGATGCTTTTTTCTTCTAAATTTTTTCTTACTTTTTCCAAATTCTCCGGTTTAGTATAGATATCCAATATATTATCATCGTGCCAGTAAATATCTTCGGCCCCCGCTTCTATGGCCGCTAGTTCTATGTTCTCTTTATTTTGCAAATTTTCATTCTGCGACTTTAAGCTCACAATGAGGGTGCCTTTTCTATCAAACATCCACCTTATCGCACCTTCGCCGACTAACTTGCCGCCGTTTTGATTTAAAATTTGCTTGATCTCTCCCAGTGTCCGATTCTTGTTATCGGTGATGCCGTCAATAATAATGGCCACATTGCCCGGGCCGTAGGCCTCAAAGGAAACCTCTTCAAGTTTTCCTCCTTCCAGCTCGCCAGTGCCTCTTTTTACCGCCCGTTCAATATTTTCCGTAGGCATATTAACCTCCTTGGCTTTTTCAATGGCCATTCTTAATTTAGAGTTGAATACAGGATCTCCGCCTTCTTTGGCGGTTATTTCAAGTTCTTTGGAGTATTTAGAAAATACCGAGCTTCTTTTAGCATCGGCCAAACCTTTCTGATGTTTAATTGTTTTAGCGTGGCTATGTCCCGACATATCTTTTAATCAATAATATCATAACTCCGCCGGAAAAGGATGTAAAGATAGCGATGGGCAACGAGAGGGAATTGTCTGAATTATTAGGTGGTTCGCCGCCGATATTAGTTAATTCAGCTTGCAGAGGAACTGGCGGAGGCCCGTCGTCCTCCGCAGGTTTCGGCAGAGAACCGTTCTCTGCCACTTCTTGAGAGTTTGCGGTCTCTGTTTTTGATATGCAGGCCAGTCCTTGTTCTTTAATGTCGGTAATTCTGGCGGGCCCAATACCGGCTATGCGATCCATGTCATCCACGGAAGAGAATAATTTTTCCTCTCGCAATCTTAAAATTTGCGCGGCGCGGGATTCCCCAATCTGCTTGATTTTAACTAATTCTTCTTTCGGCGCCGTATTGATATCTATGCAATCCGAAGTGTCCGCGGCATATAGTCCGAAAGCCGGCGAAAAAGAAAAAACAATCAAGAAAATTAAAAGTTTCATTAAAGCAAGTTTTGGTTGCCTTTGTATTTTATGCCCAGGTGCTGGTAGGCGAGCTTGGTGGCTTTTCTGCCTTGAGGCGTTCTTTCCATAAAACCTAACTGCATTAAATATGGTTCATAAATATCCTGAAGGGCGTCTTGTTCTTCCGAGGTGGCGGCGGCCAATGTTTGCAGGCCCACGGGGCCGCCTTCAAATTTAGTAATCAGGGTTTCCAGTATCCGCCGGTCTCCGAATTCCAGGCCGGCCTCGTCAATTTCTAAAAGATCCAAAGCTTTCTTCGCTATGTTTTCGGTGATTAATCCCTGGCCCTCAACCTGGGCGAAATCCCGGGCTCTTTTTAAAAGCCGGTTTGCCACCCTGGGAGTAAAGCGGGATCTTTGGCTGATTAATTTCACGGCTTCCGGCTCTATCCCTACGCCTAAAATATTGGCAGACCTTTGGATTATTTTTTCAATATCGCCTGTTTCATAAAAATTTAATTGGAAAGTAGCTCCGAATCTGTTTCTTAAAGGCGATGATATTAGGGCAACTTTAGTGGTGGCTCCGACCAAGGTAAAGCGCTTTAACGGCAACTCCATAGTGCTTGCCATAGGGCCTTTTCCTATAATAATATTCAATTTAAAGTCCTCCATGGCCGGGTAAAGATATTCTTCAATGATTCTGTTTAGCCGGTGGCATTCGTCTATAAAAAGGATGTCGCCCTCCGAAAGGTTCGTTAAAATTGCCGCCAAATCTCCGACTCTTTCAATGGCCGGCCCCGAAGTCATTCTAATGTTAGCTCCCATTTCTTGGGCGATAATGTGAGAAAGAGTTGTTTTGCCTAAACCGGAATTGCCGTAGAAAAGCAGGTGCTCCAAAGGCTCGCTCCTTTTTTTAGCCGCATCAATAATAACTCTCAAATTTCTTTTTATTTTTTCCTGTCCGACATACTCGGCCCAAGTTTTTGGCCTTAGGGCTTGATCCAGGCTGATGTCTTGGATAGGCGCTATTGACAAATTTTTCATAATAGACTATAATACAGGGTCTAGTAGTGATAGTAGCGCTGGAGCTGGGGGTAGGAATATCTTTTGGCCGGATAGCCCAGGTCATGCTGAACTATTCCTCAGAGATATTCTAAACTTTATGTTCCCAAGCTAGAGTGTTGCCCCCAGCTCCAGCGCTATTCTCCCATGACTCTCTCCACCTCTTCAATGGTGGTGGAGTTTTTTAATACTTTAATAAATCCGTCTTGTTTCATCGCGACCATGCCCTTTTTCACCGCCATTTCTTTTAAGGCGGCAATTGAGGGATCCTTGATTATAAATTTTTCTATTTCATCGTCTATCAAGAAGCTTTCATAAATTCCCAGCCTTCCTTTATAGCCGGTAAGGTTGCAGTATTTGCACCCATTGGCCTTTGGTATTTTTAAGCTCGGCGTTAATTTGGCCGTTTCCACGGCTTTAGGCAGACTTTTCAATTCTTTATTCAATTTTTGCAGATCTCCGGCCGAAATCTTTACCAGGCTGACGCATTTTTCGCATACTTTTCTGACCAACCTTTGGGCGATCGTTAAATTTACGGCAGGGCCGATATTGGAAGGTTTTGCCCCCAGGCTTATTAATCTGGCTATGGTGCCGGCCGCATCATTGGTGTGCAGGGTCGTGAAGACCAGATGTCCGGTGAGCGCGGCTTGCAATGCTATATTGACCGTCTCAACATCTCTTATTTCGCCGACCAGAATCACATCCGGATCCTGTCGGACGATGGATTTTAATCCCGAAGCAAAATCGTATCCTTTATCCGGCTGGACCTGGGTTTGAGAAACGCCTTGAAGGTGGTATTCAATAGGATCTTCAATGGTGATTATTTTAATTTCCGGATTTTGGATTTTTTTCAAAAAGGCGTAAAGGGTAGTGGTTTTACCCGACCCCGTAGGGCCGGTAACGATAATCATGCCATTGGGTTTTTTAATTTCTCTTTCAATGATTTCCGAGAGATCTTCCCTTAAGCCGAGAGATTCCACCCCTATTAAACTTTTCGGATTAAGGATCCTCAAGACTGCGGCTTCGCCTTTTTCCGCAGGCAAGGTAGAGGTTCTGATTTCTATGGCTGACCCGTCTATATTGATTGAAAACCTGCCGTCTTGAGGCCGATCGCTGATATTCAGCTTTAAACCAGAAAGCAGTTTGATCCGGGAAAGTAAAACATTATAAATTTCTTCGCTGATGGCGGCCGCATCGTAGAGCATGCCGTCTATTCTCAATCTTATTCTGGTTTTTTCTTCCTCCGGTTCAAAGTGGATGTCGGAGGCGTTTAAAATTAAAGAACCGCCGAAAATTAATTCTATCAGTTGAGTGGCTTTTTCCGACAGAGATTGCTCAATCGCTTTTTTGAATTCAAGCAGGTTTTCCGCCGCTTTCTTTATTTCAGAAAGTCTGGAGGAAGAAATAGTGATCTGGCCGGTGATGTCCGTCATGATTTTACAAAATATTTAATACTTTTTCTTTGACGATGTTTAGGTCGGTTTCTTTTGAGAAGAAAAGAACACCGGCGCCCTTGGATGCGCTTTCAAAATTTTCCGCAATTTTTTCAGTTAAACTCCGATCGGGAGAATAGAAAATCCCCTTAGTTATAGCCGGAGAGGCGTGGCTCTCCCAGAGAATTAAAAGGTTGGGAAGGTATCTGAAATGAAATTTCAATTCCTCAAAAACAAAAGCAATGTCTTTAGGGCTTGCCCGGCATTCCTTAAAGTCACTTTCTTTAATGCTGGCCGAATAAATTTCTTTTGATTCGTGGAGGTCTAAATTTTCTAATATCTTTCCCAGCAGTTTTATTTGCGACAAGTTTTTTTGTTTATAGAGATGCTGGATTATTTCCTGATGGTCGGCCCCCCACTCAATCAAAAGAGCGGAAGCCTCAAAAGTTTTCGGCCTGGTCTTGGGATTTCTGAAATTTTGGTAAAACCAGATAATGCCGGTGAGTAGGCAGGTGGACACTTCTTTATCAAACAGGTCGCGGCCGCCCAACGACTTAATCAGGTTGGTTGTAATTTCCGCCAAAGATGAAGCGGCTTCTATTAAATTCACTTCGCCGAAATTTTCACTCTGGGACTGATTATCAATATTTAAAATCGGCAGAGTCCAAAAATTTTGAGGAATGTTTTCCAGAGACTGGTTCCCCAAACTGATCAGAAGATCGTACCGGGGATGGGTTAACTCTTGGCCCGGAGACGAAGCAAAAGAGACATCGTCGCGGTCCACCCGGCCCTTACCCATGGTAAGATAAATTTTTAAATCTTTGCCGCTCTTTTCGTAGCGCATCTGTGAAATTTCTTTTCCTTCCGTATTAACGGAAATGACGAAATTACCGGCGGACGCAGGGCGGCCATTTGCCAGAAATTTGAATTTTTCCGGAATGTCGCCGATTTCTATGTTTACATTTTTCCCAAGTTTCTTTAAAGTATAAAAGAGCGCCAAAGCCGAGCCCGTGTTGTCTCCTTGAAGCTCCGGCGGCGCGGATATTAAGATATTTTGTGATCTCTCAATGAGATTTTTTGCTAAATTTGTTGCATCCATAAGAATTACTTAAAATTAGCTTAACCGAGATTAAATGTCAATAACTTTTTTTACAACCTCACCCCGTCAAACTCAAAAGTTGGGCGAGAAGACGGCCAAAGATATCTTGAAAGTAAAAAACAGGCGCGGGGCCAGGGTTTTGGGATTGACGGGCGGTCTTGGCGGAGGCAAAACCACATTTTTGCAGGGCTTTGCCAAGGGGCTGGGGATAAAGGAAAAAGTTCTTAGCCCGACTTTTATTATTATGAGAAGAATTAACCTTGCCTGCCGGCAGGCAAGGAATTTTTATCATATTGATTGTTATAGACTGAAAGAGCCCCAAGAACTTTTGGACCTGGATTTTAAAAAAATCATTGCCGATTCTAAAAATATTGTGGCGGTTGAATGGGCCGATCAAGTCAAGGAGGTTATGCCCCGAGGGACAGAGTGGATAAGCTTTGAATTTATTGACGACAAAACGAGAAAGATTATGGACAGTACTTTAAAAAAATAGGAAGGAGAAGGCCATCAAGATAAAATTTTACACTTGGACTGTCGGATTGTTCTACAGTATTTTACTTTGGATTGCGAGGACTGCCGGGCGAGTTCAATTTTACGGTTCAGAGAGAATAAGTGAGTGCCCGGAGAATAAAGGCCTGATTTTAATTTCCAATCATCCGTCGCTTTGGGAGCCGGCGCTTTATCCGTCTTTGTTTTTTCCCCGCTGTTTGTTTTCTTCGCGGCGCGTGCCGTACTCGGTAGTGGATAAAGAAAACTATTACGATAAATGGTGGTTTGCGCCGATCCGCCCATTTCTTATACCCATAGAAAGGGGAAACGCCAGACGGGAACTGCAAACAATTCAAAAAGAGATAAGGCCGTTTCTGGAGCAGGGAGGAGTTTTGATTTTATTTCCGGAGGGATCCAGAACCTTTAAAGCTAAAAAAATCAGGGGCGGGAAACGCTCGCCTTCCGGCGGCAGAGAGATAGGCGAATTTCCCCGCGGGATAAGAAAACTATTTGCAGATTCTGATTTTCTAATTTTACCTTGCTGGGCAGAAGGCGGAGACAAGGTAGTTCCCAATAAGGAAAGTTTCAGTAAAACTATTTTTCAATTCCCTAATTTCTTAAAGAAAACGACCATTATCATAGGAGAGCCGTTTTCAGTAAGGGACATTTCCAAAGACCGCATAGTTGAATATCTGGAGGACAAATTGCTTCAAGTAAAGGAGGGTTAATATGAGCGTAGGCATTGCCGGTATGGGGTTTTATGTTCCCGAGCAAAGAAGAACCAATCAAATGGTGGTGTCAGATATCAGAGAGGCTTTGAAAGGCACTGATTCCGATTGGTTGAATAAGACAGCAGAAGATATAGTGAGGGTTTCCGGGATCAAAGAGAGAAGGATAGCCGCTAAAAATGAGCCTTTATCTGATATGGCTGCGGAAGCGGCCAGGAGGGCCATAAGAGACGCCGGAATGCATCCGGAAGATATTGATGCCATGTTATTGGCCACTCTTACGGGCGATTGCGTTACTCCGGCTGCCGCTTGCTATGTTCAGGAAAAAGTCGGTCTGCGAAATTTGAAAATATTACCCGGAGACTTTAATGGCGCTTGCGCCGGCATGGTGGGGGCCATGCGTATGGCAAAAGCCATAATAAAAGACGAGGATGATCCCTGTGAGAATGCGCTGGTGATAGGCGCGGAAAGAATTTCATCGCTGATTGATCCTCATAGGCCGGAAAGCTATATTCTTTTCGGAGATGGGGCTGCGGCAGTGATTCTGAAAGAACATCCGCGGATGAAGCTCTTAAAATTTATCGGCGGAGGCGATGGTTCCAAAACCGAAGTAATTAAGAAGACGCAAAACGGATCTCTCGGTTTTCTGGGAGGAGGGATATTTAAGTTTGCGGTGCAGAAATTGCCGGAGGTCACCCATCAATTGCTGGAGTCAATTGGAAAAAATTTGGACGACCTCGCGCTGTTGATCCCTCATCAGGCGAATCTAAGAATTATTGAGTCAGCCAGAATCAGGCTCGGACTTCCTAAGGAAAAAGTTTTCGTTAATCTTGATAAGTATGGCAATACGTCCGCCCCGTCCGGCTTTATTGCGCTTTGCGAAGCTCGGGAACAAAAGAGATTTAAAGAAGGCGACTTGGTGGCGATAATAAAATTCGGCGCCGGGTTGGTCTGGGAAGGATGTTTAATCGAAGCATAATAAGAAAAGGTTCCCTAAAAAAGGGAACCTTTTATTTTCATAAAATCACACTGCGTTTAATGAGGCCAGCGCTTTTTTAATAGACTGGGAATTCTTGTAGTCTTCTTCTTGCTTGGGAAGCAAGAATTCCCACAATTTTTTAAGAGAATAACGTGGTTCGATTAAGACGTAAGAATTATTCTTATCGTCAAAGATTTCTAGTTTATAATAATGTACACCGCAAAAGCCCATGTCTTCTGCGCTGAATAGCTCATCCCCCCTTTCTTTTGATAAATTAAATGCTGACTTTCCGACCCCTGCCAAGAAACTATTATTGCCGAACTTTTTCCACTCAATTTTTCCGCATCTCGTTTTTTCTAGAAGTATTCGAACTAATAATACTTCCTCCTGTTTTTGTGCCTGCTTCCGCTTAGCCATCAGATCCCTCTTTATTATAAGTTTGATGTACCGCTATTAGGATCTTAACCAGATTTAACTTGCCGTCAATGGCGTCGGCTGATAATACGTTTTAATTTAGGGAACCTTTTATTTTTGTGATAAGATATCATAATACTGTGCTTAACCAAAACATACAGAGAACGGGTCTCTGTATGTTTGCAAAAAAATGCCATATCGCAAAGAAAAATTTAATAACGGAGAAATTTACCATATTATTCTTAGGGCAATTGACGAAAACGTAATTTTTAAAAATATGGACGATTATTATCGAGGAGTTTTTTCTATTTACGAATTCAACGACATGAAACCAGCGGTTATTAGGGACCGTCGGCAAGCTCGTTCTCGCATTAAAAGAATTTTGATAAAGGCCGATAAAGATCCGCGTTTTGCTGCCGATTCCCGCGATAAAATAATAGAGATTCTGTCTTTTTGCTTCGTGCCCAACCATCCCCATCTGCTCATAAGGCAGTTAAAGGGTGGTGGGATAATTAAATTTATGAGAAAGTTTGGCGCGGGTTACGGGGGATATTTTAACAAGAAATATAATCGCAAAGGGCACGTTTTTCAAAATAATTTTAAAGCAGTTCCCATAAAGAACGATAAGCAATTAAAAATAGTGTGGGCATATATCCACGCCAACGCCGTCTCTTTAATAGAGCCAAAATGGAAAGAGCGCGGCATCCGTAATTTTAAGCAGGTCGCTAAATTTTTAGAAAATTACAAATGGTCAAGCTACTCCGACTATATTGGAAAAACCAATTTCCCGTCGGTGACCGAAAGAAAATTTATTTTAGATACAATGGGTGGCGAAGGCAGGTGCCAAGAATTTTTAGAAGATTATATAAAATATAGAGGTAAAATTAAAGAATTCCCAGAGCTCACCATAGAATAGAACATACAGAGACCCGTTCTCTGTATGTTCTATAACTTGCTGTCAAGAACGGTGGCTGATAAGATAAAAATATGGAGCCTGCCAAGAAATTAATTATCATTGACAGCAATTCGGTTATTCATCGGGCGTTCCACGCTTTGCCGCCGCTAACGACAAAAAGCGGAGAGATGGTCAACGCCGTTTACGGATTTTTGCTG
>Ga0209541_10008168_pt1 | contig 17363 bp, 18 predicted proteins | sample RifCSPlowO2_01_FD_184027 | JGI IMG/M metagenome (GOLD analysis project Ga0209541, IMG submission 184027) | Groundwater microbial communities from Rifle, Colorado - Rifle CSP2_plank lowO2_0.1 (SPAdes) (version 2) | ecosystem: Environmental > Aquatic > Deep subsurface > Groundwater | place...
GCCGGACATAAGTTGCTCCTCCGAACAATTTAAAACAAAAATTACTTTTTTGTCGGTCAGCAGGTCTAGCTCGGGCAAATCTTTCTTTTTTTCCTTGGCTCGCTTTTCTTTTGTCTGCAAGTCGGCCAATTCTAGCTCTGTCTGGATTATTTCAATATCGCCCGCCGGGTCCACGACGTTATGGACATGAGTAATATTCTTGTCGTCAAATACGCGGACGACGTGGGCGATGGCGTCCGCTTCGCGGATGTTGGCCAAGAATTTATTGCCCAGCCCTTCGCCTTGCGAAGCGCCCTTGACAAGGCCGGCGATGTCAATGAACTCTATCGTCGTGTAAACTTTTTTCTTTGATTTGGAAAAATCAGAAAGCAGGTCTACGCGTTCGTCCGGTACCGCGACAACACCCACGTTCGGGTCAATCGTGGTAAACGGATAGTTCTGAATATCTATTTGTTTATTAGTCAGGGCCTTGAATAATGTCGACTTTCCGACATTTGGTAGCCCGACTATACCTATGCTTAACATGGCAATTATTATATACTGAAAACGCGTTAAAACCAAACACATGAAGAAGATTATTATTTTTGATTTTGATGGCGTTATTGTAGATAGTAAAGACCTTTCGTACTCCATAAATAAGGAGATGATGCCTGGTTTGGAATATTCTGAATGGCAGAGTTGGTTTGAGGGGAACTTATATAAAAAAATCAGACCCGAGCATCAAAACAACACATCCCAGATTTATTTTTTGAAAAATATAATGAAGGAATAGTCGAGCTGTTACCAATAGAAGGAATTTCTGAAATTGTGAATGAGTTGGCAAATGAATATACTCTTGTGATTATTTCATCTTCATCAGAAGAATCAATCAGTAGTTTTTTGAGCAAATATAATCTGCGCCATCATTTTTCAGAGATACTTGGAAGAGAGACCCACAGAAATAAAGTAGATAAATTTCACATGATTTTAGATAAATACAGAATCAATCCTCATGAAACTTTGATAATAACTGATACTGCGGGTGACATAAAAGAAGCAAATGATGTTGGGGTACGATCTATCGGTGTTATTTGGGGGGTTCATGATGAAGATAAATTAGCCCAAGTTAATCCTCATTTTGTTGCGAAAGAACCATCAGAATTAATTAGTGGGATAAAAGCCGTACTGAATTAATGAAGAATTTAATAACAAAAATTGAAGAGGTGCATAAAGATAAAAAGGTTATCGTGTTTGATTTGGATGGGACGCTGGCGGAGAGCAAAATGCTGGTAGATGCGGAGATGTCCGGATTATTGACGGAATTACTGAAACAAAGGACAGTTGCGGTAATAGGCGGGCAGAATTTTGATGGATTTAAGACGCATCTGTTGAATCAGCTTCCGATAGGCGCGGCTCGCGATAATTTGTTTATCTTACCTCTGAATGGGGCTTCGTTCTACCAACATCAAGGCGGCCAGTGGCGCCAGGATTACTCCAAAGAATTGCTTGCGGAGGAAAAGGAGCACATCAAGGACGCCCTGGAAGAGGTATTCAAAGAAACGGGTTATGTCGGCCCGGAGTATCTGTATGGCGAGCAGGTGGAGGACCGTGGGAGCCAGGTAACGTTCTCGGCGTTGGGCCAGGAGGCCCCGCTGGAAGAAAAAATTAAATGGTCGCAGGAGCACCACACGGAGATGATAATCCTGGCCGAAAAACTTCAGGGGAAATTACCGGAGATGGAAGTTAAGATTGCCGGCCTGACATCAATGGACGTGACGCCCAAAGGGATAAATAAAAAATTTGGCCTGGAACAATTGGCCAATCGATTAGCAATTCAAACTAACGAGATGCTGTTTGTCGGCGATGCGTTTGAGCCGGACGGCAACGACACACCTGCGTTGGCTTCAGGCGCTCTGTGTTTCAAAGTTGATTCTCCAGCCGATACAAAAGAGTTGTTGAAATATCTACTGGACTAGTAGTTGATCTTCATGGCGGCGCGGACGAGAGACATGGTCTCCTCGGCTTTGTCCAGGACGCGCTTGCGGCCCATCTCTAGAATCTCTTTGACGTAGTGGGGCTTGGCCTCCAGCTCGGCGCGCTTGGCGCGCAGGGGAGCCAGGTATTTGTTCAAATCCGCGGCAAGCTTTTCTTTGAAATTAGCGTAGCTTAAGGTGGCCAGTTCGGATACTGCCTCTTGAGGTTTAATGCCATGGATAAGAGAGTAAATCATAACTAGGTTGGAAATCTCTGGACGCTTGGCCGGGTCAAATGAGACATGCGAGCCGGAGTCGGTCTTGGCCGATTTTATTTTTTCAGCCGTGACTTCGGGATTGTCACGGAGGTAGACAGCATTGTTGAGCGACTTGGACATTTTGGCTCCATCTAAACCGAGAATGCGGGGCGATTCAGAAAGTTTTGCTTCTGGTCTGGGGAAAATATTGACATCATAAATACGGTGGAAGCGCTCTATAATCTCACGGGTGGTTTCAAGCATTGGCAACTGATCCTCGCCTACCGGCACCACATCTGCGCGGACGATAGTAATGTCCGCCGCCTGGCTGACTGGATAGCCCAGGAAGCCATAAGTGACGCTCTCGCCATCACTACCAAACAGATCGCGTTTCTCGGCAATTTCGGCCTTGACAGTGGGATTGCGGCGAAGAGTGTTGACGGTGATTAAGTTTGAAAAGAAAACCGTCAGTTCGGCAATTTGTGGGATTTGGCTTTGGATGAAGATGGTAGTTTTTTTGGGATCAATGCCCGCGGCGATGTTGTCCATGGCCACCTCCAAGACACTCTCGCGGACTTTGTCCGGATTATTGAAATTGTCGGTTAGGGCCTGGACGTCAGCAATCATGATGTAGGATTCAAAATCATCCTGCATGGTCACACGATTAACCAGCGAACCAAAAAGATGCCCGATATGAAGCGGTCCTGTCGGTCGGTCTCCCGTCAGTAATACTTTCTTTTGCATAGGGATAGGATATCTTAATTTTCTTATTTCATCAATTGCTTCGGGCCGATAGCCATTTCCCGAAGCTTCGCATGCCTTCGGCGACAAGGTCCACCAGACAAATAGCTTTCGAAGCCATCAAGCTATTTGTTACCTGGGGCCCGCCATCGGCGGAAATGGCCTATCGGGCGTAATAAATTAGACTTCTATGATGACGGGCAGGACCATCGGGCGGCGTTCGGTCTTTTGGAAAATGAACAGGCCGATTTGGTTGCGAATTTCGTCTTTGAGGTAGGTATCGTTGATATCTTTGCCTTGGGCGGTGTTGTTTTCCACAATGAAGCGGATTTTTTTGCGCAAGGCCATCAGTAAATCTTTGTGGTCTTTTAGGTACACGAAACCGCGAGAAATAATGTCGGGGCTGGACGTAACTTTGCCGGTCTTGCCGTTGACCAGGGCGACGATAACAACGAAACCGTCCTCGGATAATATCTGGCGGTCACGCAAGACGACGTTGCCGATGTCGCCGATGCCGAGACCGTCCACGAAGACATAATCTGACGGGGCTTTTTCTCGGTCCATCCACCAAGCGTCTTTGTCAAAATGGACGATGGAGCCGTTGTCGGCGATGACTACGTTTTCTTCGGGAATACCTTCCTCCTGGGCCATGTTACCGTGATTGACCATCATAGAATACTGGCCGTGAATCGGCATTAGGAATTTGGGTTTAACCAAGCGAATCATCTGGCGTAAATCTTCTTTGTTACCGTGTCCGCCGGCGTGTACGTCCAATAATTGATAATTGGTGACCTTGGCCCCGTTGCGGAGTAGTTGGTCCTTCAAAAACTGGACACTGCGTTCGTTGCCAGGAATAACCGATGAAGAAAAGACAATCGTGTCGTTCTTTTTGATTTGGATACTGCGGTGCTCGCCATTGGCGATGCGCATCAAGACGGCGTTGTCCTCACCCTGGGCGCCGGTAACGACAGCCGTGACCTTTTCACGCGGGTAATCGTCAATTTGATCTGAAGTAATTTGAGTGCCTTGTCTGATTTTAAGGTAGCCAAGCCGTTTGCAAATTTCTACGTTGCTTTTCATGGAATATCCTTCAAAGACGACTTTACGCCCGAACTCTTCAGAAATAGTCACGATTTGTTGAATACGATTGATTAGTGAGGCGAATGTGCCCATGATGAGCATGCCCGTTGCCCCGCCGATAATTTTACGCAAGTTTTCGGTGATGTCTTTTTCCGACAAGGAATGGCCTTCTTTTTCGGCGCCGGTGGAATCCGACATCAAAAGAAGAACGCCCTCGTCGCTTAATTTCTGAAGTTCTTCAATTTGAGCTGGTTTGTCGTTGACCGGAGTTTCGTCAAACTTAAAATCGGAACTATGGATGATCGTGCCAGCGGGTGTTTTGATGGCGATAGCCAAATCATCAGGAATAGAATGGCTGATACGTAATACTTTGACCGTAATCTTGTCGCTGACTTTAATCTCATCCCCGGCTTCTATTTGGTGGATATCCAACGGACGGAGATGTTTGAACTCATCCATCCGTTTCATGAGGATGGCTTTGGTTAGTGGGGCGGCATAGACGTCCGGCTCGCCGATTTTATCTCGGACAAACGGTAAAGCGCCGATATGGTCCAAGTGGCCGTGGGTGAAAAACATGGCTTTGACCATATCCTTTTTATCGGCCAGATATTCCGTATTGGGAATAATGAAATCAATGCCTGGTGTCTCACCGGCTTCGGGAAACCGAACGCCGGCGTCAATCAAGACGATTTCATTGTCGTATTGGACGGCTGACATATTGCGGCCGACTTCACCCAAACCACCGAAGTGGATGATTTTTAAGCCCCCGACCTTGTGGTCATGGGCGGAGTCACCTACGCGGCGGTCCGTCTTTAATACTTTGACCTGGCGGACGACCGGCTTTGACCAGCGGCGCTTTTGCATGCGCTTACCACCGTCTGAACGGTTGGATGGCCGCGGCTGGGTCGGCTGTTGCGGCGGGTTATTATTTGTTACTTCTGACATTCTTCTGTTAGATAATTTATGTGTGGGCGAGAGAGGATTTGAACCTCCACGAGATTGCTCTCACGGCGACCTGAACGCCGCGTGTCTGCCAGTTCCACCACTCGCCCGAAGGGGACCTAGAGAAGGTATTTCATCTGAAATACAGTATCTTCAGTATACTCCCATGCATTGTAAAAGTCAAGCCGTGTAAAACCCTGTTATTTTAGAGATCTAGAAGTATTGATATACCAATTCTCAATATCACTAAAACGATCTGATGGCGTGGAAATTATGGTGTTATTGAAACCACGGATACTTTTGGTTTGGGGATAGAGATAGAGCGGATTGTAGAGGAACACGGCCGGGGCGTCTGCGATGACCAACTTTTGAAAATCATTGTATTTAGCGGACCGCTCGGATGGATTAGCTAATTGGCGAGCGGCTTCCAGAATACCATCAACAGTTTTGTTTTGATAAATGGCGAGATTGAGGCCAGGGTCACGAGTTTGGGAGGAATGCCAGAGCGAGAACGGGTCGGGATCGGGGTTCAGTATCTCGCCAAACAACAGGGCCTCATAACTACGTTCTTTGATGACCTGTTGGAGCTGGGCCGAAGGCAGGGTATTGATTGTTACCATTACGCCGATCTTGGCCCATTGTTCTTTGAGTTTCGCGGCAACGCTTACCAGTTCAGGAAAGGTTGGTGTCGTCAGACGGATGGCCAGGACTTGGTCTCTTTTTTTGAGCGTGCCCGTGGAATCGGCGAGCCAACCATCGGCGGCCAGTATTTGTTTGGCGTGGTCGGCGTCATAAGTATATTTATCAATATCTTGGCCGACATCAAGAACATTTTCAATAAGGGGTGAGTAGATAGCGGTGCCGTTGCCGGCCAAAATGTCATCAATGATAGTTTGCTTGTCGGTGGCGTAATTCAGGGCGATGCGGATATTTTTGTTCGCGAACAGTTTGCCCTGGTCCTCATTGAAAAACACGCCAAAATATCGCGGCAATTTAATTTCTTGGATGTTCAGCCGGTTGCCGAACTTTAATTTTTTCAAGTTATTGGGCGAGACGTATGAAAGATCCTGAATGTCGTTGTTGTTGTATGCTGATATCATCGCATCCTCGTTGTCATAAAATTTTATGGTGATGCTATTAATGTGGGCTCGAGTATCATAGTAGTTCTCATTGACTACCAGTTCATAAGTTTGGATGCGGCCGGTGGTGTCTTTTTGTAATTTCTTAAACACATATGGCCCCGAGCCGATTGGTTTCAGATTGTAATCGGCGGTGGCAAAATTAATCGGTTGTATCTTGGACCAAATGTGCGCCGGCAGGATACCGATGGTCAGACTGTTGAGGAATTGAGCGTAGCGGGTTTTTAATTTCAAAATAAGAGTCGTGTCGTCTATTTTTTGCATGTCTACGCTTTGCCAATTCACTCGCAAGGGACTCAAATAATCGGCGTTCTGGGCGGTTTGGATGGTGTAGATGACATCATCCGTGGTTACGGCTTGGCCATCGGACCAAGTTGCGTTTGCTTTCAAATAGATAGTGTAATTTAATCCATCCGCCGAGATATCATATGATTTAGCCAGGTCTGGCACCAGCTGGCCCGAGCTGTTGTATTTCAAAAGGCCTGAGTAGACGAGGGCCGATATATCGCGGTCAGGGTCATTGGTCTGGGCCAGGAGTGGATTGATGTGCCGGGGCTGGCCGACCAGTCCTTCGCTGAACGAACCACCATCTGCAGGCAAGGCAGTGGTGAAATGGCGATAGATAGTAAACGGCAGAGCCACCACCGACACAATGATGACCGCCAAAAGCGCTCCAATTAAATATCGCTCACGGACGGATAAAACTTTTGGTAAAAGTCGCAGGCGTTGAGCCAGACTGTTCCCGTTTTTTATAGAATTTCGTAGAGGTTCTTTTGGTTCACCAAAGAAATCCTCAAGATGATGGTGGTCGTTGGACATAAATTAGAAAACCGCCTGAAAGCGGTTATTAGCTACGCCAGTCTGACGGCGATGATTGAAGCGATGATAAACAAAGCGGCGATGACGATGGTCGCGTAGTAGATAATCTTTTCCGCTCCGCGCTTGGTGCTGTATTCCATACCACTGCCGCCGAACGTGGACGACAAACCACTGCCTCGCTGTTGCAACAAAATACCGCCGATCAATAATGCGGATAATACAATTTGAATATACGGAATTATTTTTGTAAGGATTGCCATTGTAAAAATTTAATTAAGCCAGTCGGGTGAACATTGAAACAATCAGATTGACGATGCTGACTACAATCATGGTCCAAATTAATGCCATAAAGTCGACAATACTGACCGAGACTAGGAAATAATCCAGGAGCCAGAGCATCAACGCGTTGATAACGATGGTAAACAGGCCAAGCGTGAGCATGATGAGCGGAAATGATATCAGCTTCAATACCGGCCGCACTATCATGTTCAGGAGCGACAGGACGACGGCGGCAATGAGGAACTGCTGCCAGCCCCCGGTCACACTAAATCCCGGTACCCACAACATGGCTACATATAACGCCAAGCCATTGCCCAAGACGCGAATTATAAGCTTTATCATACGCCTTCCGATAATACCATTTTAACTTAAAAAGTTCAATCGCGGAGAGCGAGACGGTGGCGGGAGCGGTAGTGGGCGATGGCGAAGCGGTGGGCTTCGCTATCTATGGCCAGGAGGAGGTTGCGGTCGCGTTCGGTGAGCTTGGTGAGTGGGGTGGCATCTTTTTTGTCTGGCACGATGAGTGCTCGACCGATATGTTTGTCATCTTTGACCAGGCCCACGACGGGGATTTTAATATTGCGCTCTTGCAATACCGAACGGAACGTATTCACCTGGGCTTTGCCTCCGTCTACTACTATTAAGTCGGGGTATGGCCACTCGTCGTGGTTTAATCGGCGGTCTATGATCTCTTGCAGAGCGGCCACGTCACCTTCGCGTTTCGTTTTGATATTAAATTTGCGATAAAAATTTTTGTCGGCTTCGCCGTTAATAAATGTCACCATAGAACCGGTGTTATGCTTGCCTTGGATGTTGGAGATATCATAGCCCTCCACGCGCACAATGGGTTTGCCGTGTTTGAAAATACTGGTCAGGAAGGGTTCGTGTTCTTTGAGCACGGCCGAAGATTTAATAATCCGAGCGTTTTCAAAGATGCGCTCTAGGCGTTCAAGCTTGGTGCGCAATGCGATGGCGGCTCCTAGATCATCTGTGCGGGCTAACGCGTCCATTTTGACGTGCAATTCTTTAATTAACTTCGCCCGCTTGCCATTTAGTATTTCTTTGATAGCTTTGATGTTATCGCGATATTGAAGTGATTTTTTCTGTGGACCTTTGAGACAACATATACCTAAACATTTGTTGATGTGATAATTCAAACAATAATTGTGGTGTTTTTGTTTGCAGGTGCAGTAGGGGAATAACATGCGCAGGAGCCGGAGCGTGGTTTTTAAAGCTGCACCTTCGGTGAAAGGACCAATAGCGTTTTTATCATGCGGTTGGTGAGTAAGTGTAACGCGCGGGAATTCGTCTTTTGAAAATACGACGTAGAAATATTGTTTATCATCGCGCAACATAATATTAAATTGTGGACGTCTTTGTTTGATGAGTTGGGATTCTAAAATTAATGCTTCAATTTCAGAATCGGTAGCGATGTAGTCCAGGCGATGGGACTGCTCGATTATCGTCTGGATGCGGTGGTCTCGGGTATCTAGGTATGACTTCAGTCGCGCTTTCAGCGCGGCTGCCTTGCCGATATAGATATTCTGCCCGGCTTTATTTTTAAACAAATACACCCCCGGCGTGCCCGGTGCGGTTTTAATCCGCTCTTTTAACTTAGGTATCTCCACAAGGCCCTTATTCTACCACATATTGACAATTAGCCCAAAAACGTTTTACTTTATACAGGTATTTATTTAGGATGTTTTTATGCTGAAAGATGCGATACTCGCGACAGTTGTCTATTATGATGTCTTTGATTTTCCACTCACGAGTTTTGAGGCACATCGGTATTTGATTAATCCCAAGAGACTGTCGCACAAGACGGAAGCGATGGGGGATATTTCTTTGACGGAAATATTGAATGAATTAGATAAACTCGTTGAAAGCGGGAAACTTTTTGGAAAATTTGGATTTTATTTTTTGCCGGGCCGGAGCGAGTTGGCAGAATTGAGAATTGAACGAGAAAAGATTGCCGCGCAGAAATGGCGGCGCTTGCGTCGGCTGGCATGGTGGCTACAGATGTCGCCCTGGGTGCGGGGGATATTTGTGAGTGGCTCTATGGCTTTGGGCAACACCACTATTGAGAGTGATTTTGATATACTGGTTATTATGCAAGCCGGCCGGCTGTACGCCGGCCGGCTGTTGTTGTCGGCGCTTACCTCGCTGATGCGTTCGCGCCGTACCCGCTACCAACAAATAGCACCCGACAAGTTTTGTTTTAATCATTTCATCACCACCGACCACCTAACCATTGATCATCCCAGTCTTTATAACGCCCAAACCTACGTCCATTTGGTGCCGCTAATGATTGACAGACAACTGGCCGCATCTTTTTTTGCCGCCAATCTCTGGATTAACAAATACGTGTATAATTTTGCACCCAGATTGGAAACAGTCCATCGGGAAATAAAAATAAGTCGGATTTTGAAGTTTAAAGCTCGGGTCATTGAATGGTTGTTTGACCATACGTTGGGTAATCAATTTGAAAAACTTGCCCGCCGATACCAACAGAGGCGCATCAATGACAATCCTGCTACCCACCAAACCGGCGGGCGAGTAGTGGCGACCGATACGGAATTGGAATTTCATCCGCGCTCATTTGAACGCATCGTCCTGGACCGCTACAACGCTCTCACCCGCCGTTTTAAGTTTTCCGACAATGTGGAACCCGATTCCGGATTGACAGGAAATAAGTAAAGATTAAAATTAAATTAGTTCCAATTCGTTTTTATTTTTCTCGGGAGGAATTATCATGGGATGGTCTGAACGTTCTTTAGACAAGATGGTGGAAACAGCCGTCCGTCTTCGGGAACTCCGAGACAAAGCACGAAGAGAAAAGGATTTCGTTGCTGAAACTCGTCGGCCAACAAGCCCAGAAGATTTTCGCCACGAGCTTGAAAAAGAGCTCGAACAAGCCCTACAAAGAAAGCCCCCGTAGGGCTTTCTCGTCTCTTGCAAAATATTAGCACTCTAGTATAATGAGTGCCAATAAGTTAACTGCTTCAAATATATGATAAAACCATTGTTAGATCATGTCGTGTTGGAAGCGATGAAAGAAGTGGCCAAGAAAAGTAGTATTATTTTACCCGAGACGGTAGAAAAAGAAAAATCCGAGGTGGCTAAGATCATCGCTGTTGGACCAGACGTGAAAAACGTAAAAAAAGGCGATGTTGTTTTTTATCGCAAATATTCCGAGCATAAAATTAAAGACGGGGCCAAAGAATTCATTGTTGTAAAGGGCGAAGATATTCTGGCAATCAAAAACTAATATGGCTAAACAAATTCAATATAAAGAAGAAGCCAGAGAATCACTCAAGCGTGGCGTAGACAAGATTGCTAATGCTGTCAAAGTTACCCTTGGGCCCAAGGGCCGGAACGTCCTGCTGGACAAGGGCTATGGTTCGCCCGTCATCACCAAGGACGGCGTGACCGTGGCCAAAGAAATTGAACTCAAAAATAGATTTGAAAATATCGGTGCGGAGCTGATTAAAGAAGTTGCGTCCAAGACCAACGATATCGCCGGCGATGGCACTACTACCGCCACCGTCTTGGCCCAGGCCATCGTGGCGGAGGGCTTTTCGGCCGTGAATTCGGGCGCTAACCCATTGATTTTGAAAAAAGGTATGGATAGGGCCGTGGATTGGGTGGTGGCGTTTCTGGAAAAACGCAAGCAGATTGTAACTGAAGCTAATTTGAAAGAAGTCGCTTCCATTGCCGCCAATGACAGCGAACTTGGCGCCCTCATCGCCGATGTGTTCAATGAAGTCGGCAAAGACGGTGTGGTAACGGTGGAAGAATCGCAATCCACTGAAATGTCCAAAGAGATTGTGGAAGGTATGCAATTTGATCACGGCTACATCTCTGCCTATATGATGACTAGCACTGAACGCATGGAAGCTGTCTATGAAGACCCATACATATTAATTACCGACCAAAAAATTTCGTCTATCCAAAATTTGTTGCCGTTACTTGAAAAAATTGCCAAAGGTGGCAAGCGAGGATTGGTCATCATCGCCGAGGATGTGGACGGTGACGCGTTAACAACACTGGTATTGAATAAACTTCGTGGAAATTTCTCATCGCTGGCTATCAAATCGCCCGGCTTTGGCGATCGCAAAAAAGAAATGCTTGAAGATATCGCCACCATCACCAGTGGTCAGGTTATCAGCGAAGAAAAAGGCATGAAGTTGGAGTCGGTTGATATTGAACACTTGGGCCGCGCACGGCGTGTGGTCGCGACCAAAGAAAAGACGACCATCATTGGTGGTGCGGGCAAAAAATCAGATATAACCAAACGTGTGGCCCAGCTCAAGAATCAACTCGCCAGCATTAAATCAGAATTTGACCGCGAAAAATTGCAAGAACGCATTGCTAAACTCTCCGGCGGCGTGGCCGTCATCAAAGTTGGCGCCACAACTGAAACGGAACTCAAAGAAAAGAAATTCCGCGTGGAAGACGCGGTCAATGCCACCCGTGCGGCCCTGGAAGAAGGCATCTTACCCGGCGGTGGCTTGGCTTTGTTTGAAGCATCTAAAGAATTATCTTTTAAATATGTCAAAGGCGTGGCCGAAGTCGGCGATGAAGCGCGTGGTGTGATGCTCATCAAAACAATTCTTGAAAAACCGTTACGAGCCATTGCCGAGAACGCGGGTAAGGATTCCAACGAAGTTATCTCGCGAGTATTTGGTGCCCAGGCCGGTATTGGTCTGAACGCCGCCACCGGCGAGTATGTGGACATGATAAAATCAGGCATCATTGACCCGCTCAAGGTTGTTAAGACCGCGCTAATCAATGCCGTCTCGGTGGCTTCAATGATACTCACGACTGAAGCGGTGGTCACTGACTTGGAAACAGAAAAGCCGGCGCCAGGCGCCGGCGGTGGTATGCCCGGCATGGGCAGTATGGATTATTAGTCTGATTACGTCTATAGTACTTATATGAATACAATCACTATTTTATGGATCGTGGTGGCAGTGTTGGTGCTCTGGGTTGTTGGGGCGTTTAACGCGTTGGTTCGCGGTAGGAATCGTGTTCGCGAGGCCTGGTCTGATATTGATGTTCAACTCAAGCGGCGCTACGATTTGATACCGAATTTAGTGGAAACGGTAAAGGGCTATGCGTCTCATGAGCAGGGCGTTTTAGAAAAAGTTATCCAGGCGCGTGCTTCAGCCATGGGTGCCACCGGTCATGAGCAAAAAGGCCAGGCCGAGAATATGCTCTCCGGAGCGTTGAAAAGTTTATTTGCCTTGTCCGAAGCGTATCCAACGCTCAAGGCCAATGAGAACTTTGCTAAACTGCAGGACGAACTTTCTGACACCGAGAACAAAATCCAGGCGGCCAGACGTTTCTACAACACCAACGTCATGGATTATAATACTCATCTTCAGCAGTTTCCGACTAACCTTATCGCCGGCGCGTTTCATTTCACCAAAGAAGAATTCTTCCAGATGAGCGAAGCCGAGCGCGAACCTGTCCAGGTAAAGTTCTAAGTATGGGAGAAATAATAGAGGGAAAGTTTGGAGAAAAGAGGGAGAGTGAATTACCTCAGCGAGTAGGAAGAGTTTTAGATAGAATCTGGAAATTGTCCCTGCAATTTGCCGAGCATGATTTGGAAGGATTCCACGAGCAACAATCGAGAATAACGGATGAGCTTCGCAAGTTGTCTAATGAAAGATTATTAGAGATAGTAGAAAATGCTACACCTCAAGAATTAGATACTAACGCAGACTATTTTTTGGCTTTACATAAAGAACTTGTTTCAATGCGATTTCCGGAAATAAAATGGGAAGCTCCTAAGGATGACTAACCTCTATACCCAGCAAGACAGTAATATCCGAAAAACATGGTTGTTGATGACCGTGTTTTTCGTCATGATCGTCGGGCTGGGTTGGTTGTTTGGCTACGCGTACAACGCGCCGGAAGTTTTGTATATCGCGGTGGCCTTAAGTATCAGCATGAATCTGGTCGCGTACTGGAACTCGGCCTCCATCGCGTTGGCGATGTCGGGCGCTAAGTTGGTGTCGCGCGAAGGAAATGAATATCTGTATCGGATGGTGGAGAATCTCTGCATCACCGCTGGTCTGCCTCTGCCCAAAATATATATTATTGAATCCCCACAGATAAATGCATTTGCCACGGGGCGTAATCCCAAGCACGCGGCCATCGCGGTCACGCGCGGGGCATTAGAAAAACTTCAAAACGAAGAATTAGAGGGTGTGCTGGCCCATGAACTCTCGCATATCGGTAACCGAGATATCCTTGTCTCCACCGTGGCCGTGGTTCTGGCTGGGCTCATCTCAATGCTTGCAAATTGGTTTATGCGCTGGGGTATGTTTGGCGGTCGCCGGGACGGCGACCGAGACAGTGGTGGCAATGCCGTGGTGATGGCCATTGGTATCGTGGCCGTCATTCTGGCGCCCATCGCGGCTATGCTCATCCAGCTGGCCGTCTCCCGCAAACGTGAGTATTTAGCGGACGCTTCCGGCGCGCTCCTGACGCGCTATCCCGAGGGCCTGGCCAGTGCGTTAGAAAAAATTTCTGCCGACCAACAACCCATGCAAAAAGCGTCCACATCCACTGCCCATTTGTATATCTCCAATCCGTTCAAAGGCCGCCAGGCCAAAAGCTGGATGGCAAATCTCTTCGCCACCCACCCGCCACTGCAAGATCGCATTCGCATCCTCCGTCAGATGAAGTAAGCACATGAACAGATTTAAAGACAAAAAGGTCCTCATCTTTGGCCTTGGTATCCTCGGCGGGGGTGTTTCAGTTACCAATTGGCTACTCAAACAAGGCGCCCAGGTGACCGTCACCGATTTAAAAAACCAAGAACAACTCGCCGACTCTATCAAAAAAATCAACGGTCGGGTTGAATTTCGTCTGGGCGGTCATATCAAAGAGGACATCGCGGCCAATGATATCATTGTTATTAATCCCGATGTCTCTATTCGTAGTGAGTTTATCCGATATGCTTTTGAATTGGGCAAAGAAGTTGTCAACGAAGCGATAATTTTTTTCCGTGAATTCGGCCATCCCATCATCGGTGTCACCGGTACGCGGGGCAAAACGACGACTGTCGCTTGGACGGAATATTTTTTGAGTTCTTTATTTCGTTCATCCATCGCGGGTAATTCCACGACCCATCCGTATCTAACCGTGTTGGACAAAAAAGATGATTTAGAAATTGCCGTTGCCGAAGTGCCGTCATTTCAATTGGAGTTAGCGGACAAAGTGCCCATCGCTCCATATATTGCCGTGATTACTAATATTTCACAGGACCATCTCAATCGTCATGGCACGATGGAAGAATATGCTCGCGTAAAATCACTATGGTTTCGCCATCAAGAATCACATCATCATTGCGTCCTGAATGCTGACGATAAATGGGTATATTTTCTTCTCTCTCAAAAAACGTGCGATAACCCCTGGTATTTTTCAATGAAACCGCTCCGGCCCGGACTAAGCGGCGTCTGGCACGTCAAAGACGCAATATATTTCCATTCCGATCATCAAGAGCGCCAGGTACTGACGCTGGACGATTCGGCCCTGGCCCTGGGCGAACACAATATTGCCAATCTGATGGCGGCGGCGATGGCGGCGCATCTGGCCGGCGTTGAATGGGAGGATATTCAAAGAAAAATAAAAAGTTTACCCAGCGTGCCATTCCGCCAGGAAATTATTTTTGCGGATGATAAGTTAAGCATCATCAATGATACTACGGCGACCTCGCCCGAAGGCGCTATCCAGGCGCTCAAGCGTTTTGGCGGGTTGGAAACCGTGCTCATCACCGGCGGCACAGATAGGCAGTTGGATTTTGCTAAATGGGCAGAAGTACTCAAACAAAATATACAGCCGGGAAATGTTGTGTTTTTGGCGGGCAGTGCCACCGACAAGATGCTAATAGTATTGGACGATTGGTCGGCCGCCGCGCCTGTCTGCGACACGTTGGAAGAATGCGTTGATACCGCCTTCAAAAAAACTGGAAATTACAGCAAATCTGTGTTATTATTTTCCCCAGCGTCTAAAAGTTTTGAAAAGTTCAAAAATGAGTTTGACCGAGGCGAACAGTTCAATGTCTTGGTTAAAAAGTATCTCGGTTAGATAGTTGGAGGGGTCGGATAACGGTTATTCCACCGCCTTGGAAAGGCGGCTTCCCGCAAGGGATTTGTGAGTTCGATTCTCACCCCCTCCGCCAGTTGGAGTTTTAAGTAAATAATAGGTAGATTGGTAGTTTTTTGGGTAGATTTGGTGTCTACTTGAGTAGATTTAGATAGTATGATATTATTAGTCCATGGAAGAGGAATTACTGACTATTAGCCAGGCAGCTGAGTATTTAGGGGTTTCTTTGAATACTCTTCGTCGTTGGGATGAAACCGGCAAATTAGTTGCTATCAAAAAAAAAGGGGGGACCCATCGCTATTATCGCCAAAAAGATTTAGAGATTTTTACTAGCGATCTCATGAAATTTGCCTCGGAATGGATCCAAACTGGGGTTGAGTTTCCGAGTAGATTTTATTGTCCAACCAATCCAATTTTTAATGCCAGGCTGACAAAAATGGAATATGCACTCATGCAGAAGCCTGGATTCGGAAAATTATATTCTTTGATTACATTGGTTACTGGAGAAATAGGTGACAATTCATTTGCTCACAACTTGGGGAAATGGCCGGATACCCCAGGGATTTTCTTTGGCTATGACCTTGAGAAACGTGTTATTGTTCTTGCAGATCGAGGATTAGGTATTTTAGAAACATTGCGTCGGGTTCGGCCAGAACTCCCGGGCCATGTTAGAGCGGTAGAAGTTGCTTTCACTGAATTTATTTCTGGCCGGGCGCCAGAGAAGCGAGGAAATGGTTTGAAGCTGGTTAGAGAGGTCGTCACGGAACAGCCAATCGATTTATTCTATACGAGCGGTGATGCCGAAGTGCACATGAAAGGATTAGGTAAAGTATTTCGGGTTACGCGAGGACAAACTATAGTTCGGGGATGTTTAGCAAAAATAGAGTTTTAATTAATTTAGTAAACAAAAATATATGAAGTTACAACTAGAAAAATTTGGGAAAACATTGATATCTCGAGAATTAGGGAGTGAGGCTTTTAAAGCATTCCAGCCAACGTTGCAAGATTTTTCTAAAGATGAAGATTTGGAAATAGATTTTTCTGGAGTATTAACATTATCACCGTCATGGGCGGATGAATTTTTAAGTCCGCTTCTAAATCAATTAAACGACAGGCTTGTGCTTTTGCCGAGCGATAATCTTTCGGTACATGCAACGCTTAGAATTCTTCAAGAGGTTAATAAGCGACCATTCAAGACTAAATGAACGAGTGAAACAGCATGGATTCTAAAACAGTGCTTGTCGGGGTTTTGAAAAGTAAAAAGGACCAGGAGATTTTACTGCGGGAACATTGGTATCGGATACCGATGGAGTGGCTACCACGGCGGAAGTTTACCTATCTCGCATTCTATCAACCGGCGGCGTTTGGCGCCGCCGGCAAGTGTATTGAATACTATGCCCGCGTAGTTGAACTATCCAAAGCCAAACGGGCGGAGTTACGACCTGATGAACCCAATCATCCACGGGCGAGGGATGAATATGTAAAGTGTGAGGTGGCAGATATTAAAAAACTTTCTAAGCCCATCAGGAATATCATCCCGCGGCGGGTATCGTTTGGTTTCACTTCGCTACGAGCGCTAAAGTCTGCTCACGATATATTACAACTCTATGGCGTGCCGGCGACCGAACAGATCGTCGCTCGGCGGTTGAAGAAACTTGGTGTGCAGGTTAAGCCGGAGTTCACGACTCGTATCGGCAGGCGTTGGTTTAGAATTGATTTGGCCGTGTTTTCTCTGGCCGGCAGGATTGCCATTGAATGTGATAACGACAAGGCCCACCAGGGCAGAATTCAACACGCTCGGGACAAATTAAAAGACACCTCTTTACGTCGGGCGGGTTGGAAAGTCATTCGGCTGACCGAAGAAGATATCGTAGAGCGGTTGGAGGACGCGGTGAGTAAGGTAGTGAAATTACATAGGTTCAACAAGTAACCGCAACACTTCTGGTATCCTAGAAGTGTATGAAATACAAGCATTTCTCCATTGAGGAGCGTGAGCTCCTCCAGTATATGTGGTGGGAAAGAAAGTCGGTCAGAAG
>Ga0209541_10008169_pt1 | contig 17363 bp, 23 predicted proteins | sample RifCSPlowO2_01_FD_184027 | JGI IMG/M metagenome (GOLD analysis project Ga0209541, IMG submission 184027) | Groundwater microbial communities from Rifle, Colorado - Rifle CSP2_plank lowO2_0.1 (SPAdes) (version 2) | ecosystem: Environmental > Aquatic > Deep subsurface > Groundwater | place...
CCGGAACTGTTGGCACTTTCTCCTCACGAACCAATCGTTCAATAATCGCCATAACCTCCTGCGCTCGTCCTGAACCTAATACTGGCATAAGTACTTTGCCGCCACGTTCAAACGTCTCTTTAATCACTTTAATCATATAATCATCAGCTTCCGTTTCCGCCATATTATTATCTTTCCCACCATACGTTGATTCAATCATTAACGTCTCTAAACGTGCAAACTGCGTATTCCCCGGCTCAAGTAAATTCGTTCGCGCATACTTCAAATCTCCTGTATACGCAAAATTATGTAACCCATTTCCAATATTAAAATGCACAATCGCACTCCCAATCACGTGCCCCGCATTATACAACGTCAGTCGTACATCGGGTGTAATATCCGTCACTTCTTCATAATCTAAACAGATTGTATGCAACACCATCTTACGAATATCTTCCGTGCTATAAATTGGATCTTTCCCTTCATTACGTTGAATCTTCATCATATCTAACTGTAATAGCGACATAACATCTCGAGTTGGTGCTGTACAATACACCGGCCCATTATATCCAAACTTAAACAAATACGGAATTAATCCCGTATGATCTAAATGTGAATGCGTAACCACAACTGCATCAATTTCACTGATATTAAACTCTGGCGCATCAAGATACGGATAACTCTCCGCTCCATCTTCAGAAGGATCAATTCCGCAATCAATAATAATTCGCGACTCTGGCGTCTGCAATAAAAAACACGTTCGTCCAACTTGCCTTGCCGCACCTAAAAATGATACCCTAACCCACTCGTGCTTCTTCTCCCGCAACCATCCATCATAAATTCTGTGGCCCGTCTTATCTAAAAACTTCTTGCGATAATCCGCATTCTCATACAACACCGAACGAATACTCTCAATTAACTTTGATCGAATCGGTGGAATTCGCTTAACGATTGGAACCCACATCGTTTTCGCTGAAATCTCTTTCAAAATCTCTCCTTGCTTGCCAATAACCGAACCTGGTCTTTCGGCATGAATAATTAACTGCGATCGTGGCGGATCAAAAATAAATTCATTTGCCCCCGCATCAGCCGGAAGTAACTTCTTCACTTCTTTCTCTGCTTTCTCTGCATCCATGCATAACGACGGATCTGGTCGCAGCTCAATGCGCTTCTTAAATTGCTGCACTGCCGCTCGAATTGTTCCTTGATTATCAAAAAAATATTCTTTATTTTTGGTATACACAACTATATTTGCTCCCTCAAATGCAATATCGGATATTTTATCCGCGGGGAGTACTTTTAAAATTTCTTTCTGAATATCTGCCATACTAACAAAAACCTCTAATCTATTTATTTAATTTTATAATTTATTTTTTAATTTGATTTTTAATTTATGCTCTATTTCCAACACTCAAACCACGACTGAAAGTATTCTACACATCACTTAATTACCAAAAGATAAAAAGTAAAAAACGTATAAAAAAAGAGTAGTCAAACTTACAGTAAACTCACTTCTACATCTTTTGACAACACGCGCTTAATTTCTTTATCCGATACAACAATCACATCAACTCCATTTCCTGATGCACTATCCCGATGCAATGCTGTATTGATTGCCCGCACCGCAAGCTTCACACCATCAACCGTAGCCATCCCTTCTTTATATTGCGTTTCTAATACTCCTAACGCAAATACGGAACCTGATCCTGAAGATACAAAATCTTTAATATTTGTCACACTACCATCTGGAAACAAATCATATAGATAAGTTCCTGACCCATCTCGTGCCCCCATTAAAAAATGTACAACACCAGGCATCATACTCATCTGTCGAATATTCGAATATAACAATCCACCTAACAAATTCGCCGCTTCTTTCGCTGACGGCTTCTTATGCGTTCGCACTTCTTTCAACTTCAACTCCGCACGCCCAAGTTTAATCAATAACTGTGCATCTGAAACCATTCCTGCAATCGTTACTGCCACTTCATCAGTTAACACATGCACTTTCTCAGCACGCTTATCAACAATCATCGTTCCCGCAGTTGCTCGCTTATCCGCCGCAATAACCACACCATCTTTACACACAATACCAACCGTTGTCGTTCCTGTTTTTAATCGTTCATCCATAGTCACAACCCCATTTTGTTCATATTAAACATAATCAATCATTTCGTAAGAATGTTCACCTATCCTCTTATTTTACTTCACTTCTGATACAACCTCAAAAACACCTCTTCTTTTTAAACTTTTCGCCTAAAACTCTAAAAAATATACCACTTAATAAAGAGAAAAACACCGCAACATTTATAAACAAATCTTGAAAATAGACTCTTCCCTACACAAAAGCATATACAGAATATACATTTAAACAATGACCCCAACTCAAATGACAACCTCCACCCCAAATAAAGAGTACAAAATCCTCATCGCCGAAGACGACCCAGCTACCCAAAGGCTCTACCAACGACTCTTAGAACCATTTGCCAAACTCATCATTCTAAGCGACGGCAAGCAAGCCCAAGAAACCCTCACCCATACTCAAGATTATAATTTAATAATCACCGATAACAACATGCCCCTCTTTGGTGGCCTCGAACTGCTCGCCTCCCTCCCAAAAACCATAACCATCCCTCGCGTAATGATCAGTTCGACACTTGATCACATCGAACTTCATCAAGAAGTCCAACAGCACGGCGCACTAGGCTTATACCAAAAACCCCTCAACTGCATCAACGAATTTCGCACAATCGTACACGAACTACTCAAAGACGGCCATTCGCCCACGTTGCATGCGTACTTTGAAAAAAATTATAATTGATCAAAAATAAGTAGAAATTAAAAGAGTTAAAGATAATTCTAATGAAAACAAAATGCATTATTAAAAATTCTTTTCCTGATAATATTTATTAATAAGGATGATTTTCAATGCTTATGTTTGAATCGAAAATAATTTTTGCAACTATCGCTATCTTTATCGGTTTATTTGGTTATGCTCTTTATTATAATGATATTTTTCGTGGGAAAACAAAACCACACGCATTTAGCTGGTTAGTGTGGGCTTCATTAGCAGGAATTACTTTTTTCGGACAGATTTTTGATCAAGGAGGATATGGGGCATGGGTTAGCGCATTTACAACTGTAATTAGTTTTTCGATTTTCATATTAGCATTGTGGAAAGGAGAAAAGAACATAACTATTTCAGATAAATTAAGTTTATTAGGAACAGGAGTTGCTTTATTTTTATGGTATGTAACTAATAATCCCCTAGCTTCTATAATTTTAATTACAGTGATTTATACCATTGGCGGGTTTTATCCTACGGTAAGAAAGTCTTATTCTAAGCCACAAGAAGAAACAATTCTTACCTACTTTCTCGATGGAATAAAATGGGGAATGGCACTATTTGCTCTAGAAAATTACTCTGTTATCACTTCTCTTTATCCTTTGGTAGCATTTTGTATGAATTTGCTCTTTGTAGGATTACTAATAATCCGAAGGTGCCATAAGAAAAATTAAATCCTCTCACCCTTTCCTCTTAAACTTCTTCTCCAACTCCTCTTTAGCAGTCATCATCATCGTCGGCCGCCCATGCGGACACGTAAATGGATTCTTCTTCAAATTCAACTCATACACAAACTTCTCCATCTGCCGCACCGTAATCTCCTCTCCCGCCATCACCGCCGCTCGACACGCCATCCGCGTCACAATCAACTCTTTCAAATCTGTAACCGCATTCTTCCCACCCATCCGCTCACCTGCTAACTCCTCAATCACCGCCAAAAATAACTCTTTGCCCAAAAGTCGCCCAAACACTTCAGGCACACTTTCTAATCGCACCGTATTCCCTGAAAAATCAGAAACAACAAACCCCAACTCCTCCAAAAAATCTTTCTGATCCACACACACCAACTTCTGCGCAACCGATAAATCAACAACTTGCCCTGTAAGCAACTCCTGCACCTCAACCCCGCCACCCATCAATTCGCCCATAAACTGCTCATACAATATCCGCTCATGCACCGCATGCTGATCAAGCACCATCATTCCCCCTTTCACTTCCGCTACAAAAAACGTCTTATGAATCTGTCCCAAAATCTTCATCGCAGGCACACGAGAGACAACCCCCTCACTCTGATTATCATCATCCCCTTTTTCTACCGTTGGAGTGCGTTTAACACGAGATTGAGTGCGTCTAACATCATCATTATCATCAAAAATCTCCTCACCTTCATCACTCCCTTGCTCACTCACCCCACCATACTCCACCTCTTCTTCCCCAACATGTAACTCTTCCTGCCTGCTCGCCTCAAATGCATACTCCTGTCGTCCACTCCCCCACTTCTTATTCGGCAATCCTAAATTCAATTGTTCCTCATTCACAACATTAACCTCAGGAATCAATCGCTCCCGCCCTAACGCCTCCCCCACAGCAGTAGCCACAACCCTCATAACCTCCTCACGCCGCGCAAATTTCACCTCAAACTTCTGTGGATGAATATTCACATCCACCTCCATCGGATCAACCGTAACATTCAACACAAATATCGGATGTTTCCCCACAAATAACGCCGCATGATACCCCTCATACACCGCACTCGCAACTTCACTATTTTTCACCCACCGCGAATTCACAAATAACGCCTGATAATTTTTGTCATTTCTCGCCGCATACGGTTTCCCTACATACCCTTTTACCACAACCCCTTCCTCTTCATACTCAACCGCAACTAACTCTTTCGCAACCGCAACCCCATACACTGACGCAATCGTATTCTTCCCCTCCTCAAACACAGGCTTTTGTAATAACACTTTCCCATCATGACATAACTCAAACCGAACCCCATCATGCACTAATGCATATTGACTAACAACATTCACAATATGCCCAAGTTCAACTGCATCACTTTTCATAAATTTTCGTCGCGCCGGCGTATTAAAAAATAAATCACAAACTTCAATAATTGTTCCACAATCCATCCCCATATTCTCTTCAGAAATAATACTCCCATTCTCAACCGTTAAACGCACTCCCATCCGCACATCCTGCCTTCGCGTCATTAAAGAAAACCGTGACACCGCCGCAATCGACGCCAACGCCTCACCTCGAAACCCAAGCGTACTAATCGCAAATAAATCCCCCTCATCCGCAATCTTACTTGTCGCATGCGCAACAATCGCAAGTCGTGCATCCTCAATCCCCATCCCGCGCCCAGTATCAGTAACCCGAATCAGCTTCTTCCCACACTCTTCCACCTCAACTAAAATACTCTTCGCCCCCGCATCAAGCGCATTCTCAACTAACTCTTTCACAACCGACGCCGGCCGCTCCACTACTTCGCCCGCCGCAATCTTATTAACTAATTCTTGTGGAAGTACTTTGATAGTAGACATAAACATAAATCATTTAACATATTTTATAAAGATTTAGTAAGTACAGTCATCTAAAATGACAAAAAGAACTATTGGTGAAATAATTTCCGGGATATCCATAGTTTTAGGCTTAATAGTTATAGTACTAGTCTTGTATAAAATTATTAGCGGGATATAAAATGGATACAACAGAAACCAATTTCTTTAAAAAGTAATTACCCCAACCCCATCTCGCAAACTATATAAACCAAACCATCTTTCCTATATAAATCAGTCCAAATACCAAAAGAGGTACAACAGATGAACAAAATCCTATTAGCAATCATTCTCGCAGGCTTTGGCGCCCAGCTCGCCAAAATGATAATCTACTGGTTCCGCCATAAATCATTAACCTGGCACGACCTCATTGTCACCGGCGGCATGCCCTCTTCACACTCCGCGTTTGTCATCTCACTCGCAACCATCATTTTCCTCGAAGAAGGCATAACAAGCGCCTTCGCCATCAGTTTAGTCTTAGCCATGATCGTCATCCGTGATGCTTTTGGTGTCCGCCGTTCAGTCGGTCTCGAAGGCAAAGCCATTGAAAAACTCTTCAAAATAAATAAAATCAAATCAAAATTCCACTACTCTATGGGCCACACACCTCTGCAAGTATTTGTCGGCAGTGTAATCGGTTTTGTAATCTCTATTCTAACACATTATTTTTTATAAAAGATTACCAAAACTCTCAAAAAGAACCGCAATTTTTATAAAGAAAAAACATAATTTTACAAGTATGAATCTCGAACATATAATTTCCCAACCAACACCAAATATCACCACAGTTAGTTCAGAATTCTCAACCCAACAAACAAAAAATAAGATACAATATAGCCTGTTATATGGTGCACTAGCACTAACAACAGGCTACCTTGCCATCTCAAATCTAGAAAATAACCCTCAAAATCAAACCTATTTATAGTGAGTTTCCTTAGAATTCGAACAATTAAATTCAACAATAGGCGAACTATTATCTGAAATTCTGTTCGAATTCTAAAGAATTTCAGTATATCCAATCTAGGAACAGGACTAAGCACATTTATCTCAATAGTCAGCAGTTATTTCACCTATCAATCAGTTAAAAAGTAATAACCAAACCACAACAATTAGTTAAAATTCTAACAAAACCTCCTCTCTACCCTCAAAAAATATATAAACCAACCCTTACTTTTTCCTTAAAAAAAGAGAAAAAGATGATAACAACAAAACAAATGCAGCAGCTCGAACGTCTTGCTGCCAAAAAAGGCATCTTCCCTGCCGAATTGATGGAAAACGCCGCAAAGCAAATCCACTTCTCAATCAAACAAAAGTATCACACTAAAAATTCTCACATCATCATTTTCGCAGGACAAGGCAACAACGGCGGGGACGGTTTTGCCACAGCCAAACATTTCGCCAAAGAAAACCCTGTCGTTATTCTATTCTTTGGCAAAAAAGAAAAACTTTCCGACGCCGCCCTTGAACACTACGAATCTATACGTAAAAACATCAACATCATTAAAATCGAAAACAAATCAGATTTAGATCAATTCCGTCCTCAAAAAAATATCCACTGCATTTTTATCGACGCGTTACTTGGCACCGGCATCAAAGACGACCTCAAAGATCCCATTTCATTTGCTATCGATCATTACAACACTCTTCTTGGCACCAAAGTATCAATTGACATTCCCTCCGGCATCGACCCCGACAACGAAAAAACCTTCCCAAAATCCTGCCATGCCGATTACATCATCACCCTTCACGACCTCAAACCCGGATTAGAACCGCACAAAGATAAAACTGTAATTGTCGATATTGGTTTGCCAAAGAAAAGTGTGTGAAACTCCCTTCTTCTATCAGCCTTCACTTCCTCAACACATACACCTCCATCCCCCCAATATCCCGGTTCGGTCCAATTCGTATCTTTTTCTCAATCTTAAACCCAACTTCTTCCACTTCCAATCTAAACACCTGCTCACAAATCTTAAAATCCCCGCGTGACAAACGCACAGACACATCCTTCTCAAAAATATGTTCAACAGAACCATACAATTGAACCAACAATTCTCCCACCCTCTCCACCACCCCTCTTGTATTGTTACGCATCGCCAAACTATTAATCTCTCGCGCACATCCCAGCACCAACTCAATTTTTCCAACACTTTTAAAATGCTCCCAACCAACACAATCGCCCTCAAACAAATCATCAAGCAACGTCTTCGCCTCCTCCTGCGCCAAATAATCATACTTCATCTTCTGCGCCGCCGCAATAATATGACTATACCACACAACCGCCTTCATTTTTCTCTCTTGCTCAGATTCATAGTGCGGCAAAAACTCATCGCCCACAATATACGCCCCACCAAAATTCAATTGCCCATACAAATTCTCTAAATACTTCTGACAATTATCTCCCTTAGCCACATGATGATGAAACCCTTGGCTCACAAACACATCAACCGCTGTAGCATGCCTATACTCTGCAACATCCGCCAATATAATATCTAACGATGGCATCTGCGATCGTGCATACGCAACAAACGCTGCATCATAATCAACTCCGGTTAAATGCACTCCCTCAACAGTTGAAAGCAGCGGCAACAATCGCGCCGGCCCACAGCCCACCTCCACAACTTCTCTCGCCCCTCGCTCATCCCTCTCTGCAATAATTAAATCACGCACTACTCTATCCGCCTGCGCAATATACAAATGCTCATCTGTAATAATGTGATTATAATCTGCCGGTGTAATGATTGTGGAATACGTTGGCATCTGCCTTTTTGTTGTGTGCCCAATAGTTTTCGATAATATAGTATTTGTCTTCATAAAGTAACAACACCACTACAAATAATTAAAACTTTCGAACAAATTCCATAACAAAACGCAAAATTTAAATAGAAATACTACAAATAGTAAAGATATGAATCCAAATCCACTCAGCAAAACCGACGCCAAACTCCTCTACCTCCTCGATTTAGACGCCAGAATTCCCTTAACCAAATTAGCAAAGCAGCTCCACACCTCAAAACAAGTCGTAAAATACCACATTGAAACGCTCCAGAAACAACAAATTATTCAAGGCTTCTACACTGATATCAACCCTTCAAAACTTGGCCTCACTATCTATTTGGTCTACCTCAACTTCCAAAATCTCTCCCCTCATAAAGAAAAACAATTCATCACCCACCTCGCAGCCCAAAAACACCTCGGCGTCAACGTCACAATCAACGGCAAATGGGACTTCTGCCTTGGCATCTGGGCGCACAACATCTTCCAATTCCAACACCGCCTAAAAGACATCCTCCAAGACTACGAACAGCACATCAAACAAAAAACAATCATGATCGAAACCAATTTCATATACTTCAAACCCAAATTTCTCACAAACACAACGCAAACCCCTCATATTTCCATGCATGGATCAGAAAAATCCATAGAAATAGATGACATCGATAAACAAATCCTCCAACTCCTAAGCCAAAACTCCCGCGCCTCTTTAGTTGAAATCGGCGAGCAAGTGCATTTAACACCAAACGCCGTCAAATCCCGAATCAAACAATTAGAAAAAGACCATATCATTCTCAGCTACCGCGTCATGATCAATTACCAAAAACTCAATCTGCTTCACTACCGCATCTTCCTTAACTGCCAAAACCTCACTCAAGACAAAGAAAAAAGTATAATCCAATTCTTAAAACAACACCCTTCAATCATCTCTGTCACCAAAACCATCGGCTACTGTGATCTAGAATGCCGCGCCATCGTCCCAACCATCCACGACTATTACCAACTAATAGAAGAGCTCAAAAACCAATTTCCAAGCATCATCAAAGAACACGAATCAATTTTATATTATAAATTCCATCAAGCATTAAATTATTTTCCATTGGAATAAGAGAATACAAATCCCTAAAAAGAACAAATATACTTAAAATAAATTTTTGTAACAACAAGCATTTTCAACTAATCAACCTCATCAACAAACCCATCCATATAATGCGTATCTCCTAATCCCCAACCCGTCGCATCTAAATAATCAAAACGCAGCGAACATACCCGCGCAAACGCTCTATCCTTTGCCTGCTGTAGCACATACTCCGGCGAAAGTAACATTACTTTAAAATATTCAACAAAAGGTATATCGCCGATAGTATCACCAATATCCATTGCCATAGCTCTAAATCTTGTGTTTGTCAATGTACTCATATACGCTGTAAAAAAAGTATCCCAATAAGATGTCCTAGTATCCGACAAATCAGAACCAACCACGCCAACTTTCGCCAATCGTAACTGTTCTTGGGCTAACTGCGTATAACGCTCTAGTGTAACTCCCACATCTAAACACGTCAAATTCCTGCGTGGATCTCGCATTGGTAAATCTAATTTGGTTAAATCAAAAACACATGTGCGCGTATCACCAAGAATATCCTCTAACTCTTTTTGCGCAAAATAATAATTTCCTTCCCCAGTTCTAGAATCAATTTCACCAAACGCTTTCCACGCCTCATCTAAATGTCGTAACACGGGATTAAGCGCTTTGTCTGTAAACGCCACATGTGGTGTATGTCCTCCATCCACAAAGTAAACCACTCCGCTTGATGCATAAAAATAAGAAAAAATATCAAAATGAAAACTTCCATCACGTAAATCAGACTCTTTAGCAACGCAACGAAATCTTGGAGAACGAACCTCAAAAATATCCGCAAAACCAGTACCATTATAATTAAATTGACGACTTGCCAGAAAGTTCCCTTGTATTCTTTTATGTCTAAGAGGCATATAGTTCACATATATAATTCATGTATCAAGTAGAGATGAGTTTGCAAAAAGCAATAAAAATGAAACGGAATTATTTCCGATTATATTTGAAACCTAAACTACAATCAGGATTATTAGCACTTCCTTCATGATACGTAACTTCCCAACCTTGGGCACGATATCTATCCATTACTCTATCAATCACATTTTGAGATACATCCGCTGGTAAATCATACAAACGAGTCACGCCTGCGTCTAAAGGACGTTCTGCTAACTTTCGATCAATCGCAGCTTCTAAAGTTTGTACTTTTGCATCTAATCCTGCCGTTGATGCAGATAATTCACGTGGTGATATTGCCATAATTTCCTCCATTTGAGATGATTATTCAAACTTCCCAATAATACCCTAAACACATCCCTATTTATAAACTTTTCGTTAGTTTTATCACTTTTAAGAGATAACAATAATTCAAAACTCCCCAAGCTTCCTCTGCTTCTTCTTCTCAACCACATTCTTATACGACTGCCATCCGCGTCGAAATAAATCAGGATATTTGTCATGATATTTCTCTAAAAATTCCTGTGTCTTGGGATCCGACGTATACCCTGACCCGCAATCAATTCCCAATTCATTTTTAATCCGATCAACCGCTCTATCTCGAATCACTTTTGCAACAATAGACGCCGCAGACGCCACAATATAATTCACATCCGCTTTATGTTCAATAATAAGCTGAGCTTTCTCCCGCACAGCCTTACTCAACCGCGACGAAATAAAATCCGTATACGCTTTAATATTTGGGCTTGGACAATCAATAATAATCGTATCCGGATCAAGTTCCGACACCATCCGCGCACACGTCTCCGCCTCTAACCAATTCAAATTCGTCCCCGGCTCACGAAGGGACAGATCTATCGCATCCGGCTCAATCACCTCAATTCTAAAATCATGCACAACCTCATGAATCCGCTCAAACAACTCCTCGCGTACTTCCGAACTCAACTGCTTGCTATCTTTGACTCCAAGCCACTCCAACTTCTTAAGTTCCCCCTCCTTCATCGCTATCGCTACCATCACAAGCGGACCCAACACCGGACCTCTGCCCGCCTCATCCACGCCAACGATTATTTTTACAGACGTACCCATATCCCCCTTTTCTCTTCTGTATTTTATATAGATAGTGCAACAATACCACAACATTTATATATAACCATATAATTATATAATTATATGGTAACCACAGTTCAAATCCAAGACGACACGTTAGAACTATTAAAGAAAGCAAAAGAAGAAACACATTCTAATTCATACGACGAAGCGATTAAAAAAATCCTATTTTTAACAGTAAAAGAGAGTTTTGCCGGATATCTCAACCGCCCAGGATATTCTTCCAAACAGCTAATGAAAGATTTACGAGACAAACATGACCGATTCTAAATTACTAGATTCATCCATCTGGCTCGAGTATTTAATCCATGGAAAATATAAAGAGATTATAGAAACACAAGAAACCCTATATATCTCATCTCTTTCCCTTTTTGAGATAAAAAGAAAGCTTACACGAGATAAGTTTAACGAAATCCAGATTATAAAAGCACTTGAATACGTCAAAAAAAGAACATTGATAATCCTAGTATCGGCAGAAATTAGTGAAAAAGCCGTAGAACTCTCACTGCAACATACATTAGGCGCCATGGACGCTCTGATCTACGCAAGTGCTTTAATCCAACAAGCCATTCTTCTCACCTGCGACAACGACTTTCGCGCATTAAAAGAAGTAACAATACTAAACTAAATTTTAAAATTCTTAAGAAAGAGTGCGTTTAACACATAACTATAGAGTTATATAACCAATGCCATAAACTCTTTTTTCATAACCATTAAAAAGCGCCAAAAAGCAAATGATGCATATGACAAACAGCAACGACTACGAAATCCTCATCTCTCAAATGTTTGGCGGCCATAAAAATTATCTAGAATCTCTGCAAGAAATAATCAAATTCGCAAAGCTGCAACCAAATCAAAACGTATTAGAAATTTGCTGTGGCACAGGCCTTGTGACCAAAGAAGTAGAGCGTTACACAAATGATATCACCGCCGTTGAACTAAACCCTAAGCGCTTGGAATTTGCCAAAAAAACCATTCAAAAAGCCAGACTAATTCAACAAGATGCTCATACATTAGAACCTACAATTGGCACATTTGACCTCATTCTCTGTGTCAACGGCTACCATTACTTAGATCCTGACAAATTTTACACCATGGCTCAGCGCATGCTCAAACCAGAAGGCAGAATTGTATTCAACGCCAAAATCAAAACACGAGAAACCATTCATGAACAAGCAACAGCTCTCTTTAATGAAATGATGATCAAATTAGGTTTTGGTAATGGCTGTGGCAAAGATGGAGGCTACATTCAACCAATTCCTCGCGAACAAATAATTGTACCACAACAATTCCATATAACCCGGCAACAAGAATATGATTTACTGTTCCAAGAACAGCAAGATCATATACTATTACCAAGCTCAGAAAAAAAAATATACGCCCAATATTGGATAGATCTGTTTTATAACCTAACCCAATTGGAACATTTAAGAGACATACAAGACAACCAATGGGGAGGATATAGACAACAGCAAGACCAACCCCTACAATACAAATTTGAATACAATTTTCCACAAAAATTAAATGAAATCTCAAGTAACCTGCTTAAAACTGATTTATTTTTAGAACTTAAACAAAAGTAAAATTCTCAAAAAAGAGTGCATTTAACATATGAATCTAGATTCATATGTTCATACCCCCTACAACCTCTTCCCCATCAGCACCGCCGCACTCCCATTCTTATAAAACGGCTCAATCGACAGCACCCGCTCAAACCCCCGCTTCAGATTCACATGATACATCCCTTGCCCTGCAATCGCATACGTAAATAAGTGTGAAATTTCCGCTTCTTGTAACACTGTCTCCACCCGTGAATTAAGTGCTGCCGCAATACCTTTATTTCGATATAACGGATCAACCACCGTCACCGTTTTCAAATAATCAGTATTTGAAACATAATTAAAAGACAACGATTTCCCGTGCACTAGAAAACTATATTCCGCATCATCTTTAAATTTCCCCTTACGAGCAACATATAATTTTAATACCTCAGAAAACGCTTCTTTCAATTCAACATCCGCATCCTCAAGCGATAACTCCTCACTCCCCTCAGTCTCGCGACCAACAGATGATAAATGCCTAGATAATTCTCCCCCATCATTTCGAAACCGTAATTCCAGATCATTTTTTGGACTTCTCGTATCTGTCTGCCATTCTCGTGCGAGCGACATCGCAGATCCAAACAACGCTAAACTCGAAGCATCTAATCGCCTGGCATGAATAAACCCAACTAGACGTTCATCCGCATACGCTGTAAACGAAACTGCACGACCATATAAAGATAAATAAGTATCATAAAGAGAATCTTTGACGAACGCCGGATCCCCACTTTCATACTCTTTAAACGTATTCACAATCAAATCCGCAATAGAATTTAAATCCACCGCACTTATATTTCGTGTATCTTTAATGATAAAATTCTCTGTGTTCGACGTACCCTTTTTCCCAAAACCAAACATTCCCTCTAAAAAAGTCATGTAATCACAACCCAAACGCATCCGTAAACTCCCGCATCCGTCTAAATTCCGCCAAAAACCCAAGACCTTTCTCTGTAATCACAACTGTCTTAAGTGGTCCATCCCGCTTCTTCACAAACTCTTCTTCCACATTCACAAGCCCTTTCTCAATTAACTCCTCAAGATAACTATTCAATAGCTTGTGAGATAAATTTGACTTATACATCAAATGCGTTGGCTTAATCTTGCCTCCTTTATTCTGAATAGACAACAAAATATCAAACACTAATTCCAATCGTGACCGTCGTGCTGCCATTTTATGCCACCCTCTTCACGCCACGAAATGCCACAACTCTAGTATAGGTAAGCAATAGCACCAAAAATCCCGCAAGTAATAGTACCTCACCAAAAAAGTACAACCCTGACCATAGGAACACAAACACAAACAACACATGCGCACATAACATCAACATAAACGCCCACATTACACGCAACGTATTCGAATTCCCATTATTCAAATAATTCTTATAATAATTCAACACAATAAGTGAAAGTAACACCGTACTCGTTAAATAAAACACAAAAAACGTAAAATTACTTACAACCGAAATAAGCAATATCAAATACACAAATAACCCAATCTGTGTCAACTCATAATACTTATGCAATCGTTCTCGTGGCTTCTGTGAGATAAAAAATAATAACAGTAAGCCTCCTAACCACGGCGCCATCTCGAGGAAAAAACCCGCCCGATAAAACAAATCCGCAAACGCTAATCGTGGTCCCGCAACCGGCTTCAAAACCCCTGCCGCCACATCTCGTATAGGTTCAAAATAATAAATTCCATTCGTTAAAAGTTTAAACCCAAATCCAACTGCAATACACACAAACGCCAACGCAAAATACGCATAGCGATTCTCTTTATGCATATTATATATTCGCCAGCTAAAAGCCGCAATCAATAACGCAATAACTAAGCCGATAGTATCTAAACTAAATCCCCAGCCATTAAACCACTCCGGTGTAAAATGTAATTGTAGCATATAATATAACCCCCTATCTACCATCCCTCTAAAATTACTCTAATTTACTTATAAGTAACAAATACCCCAATCCATTTAAAAACCTTATGGTTCCATTTTCTGTAATCCACCTAGCGAAGACCCCTGCATAACCCATTTATAAAGCATAATAATCAATACTACAGAAGACGTGATCTTAACCATCACTCTTCACAACACCTCCTTTTCCGAGCCTGCGGGCTCGGTTTTTTATACTTCTCCTCACAAAATAATAATAAAATCCTCTTTCACCAATCTTATAAATCACCCCTAAACATCATCCAAACTATGTACCACTCCTTACCCCTCACATACCAAAGCCCAATCTACACACCATTCTCAACCGGCATCTACTCCGTCACTCCCGGCCTCACAATATTAGCCAAAGCCGATTTTGGTAACGGACCAATCGACCAAAAAATATTTCAAATCGACAACTGCTATCCTTCTTTCATAGAGAATAAAATCCATCTTACCAAAACCCAGCCACAGCGTCATATCCTCTCCCATAACCTCAACCACTCCCTTGCAACAACCATAACCCAATTCATCAAACAAACGCTTGCCACAGAATATGATCTCACCCTCCCAACTCAACTTACCTATCCAACCAATCCCTTCCCCAACTCTCCATTCGAACTCGACACCCTCACATTATATATCCAAGAAGACCTCGCCATCATCGAGCAAACATCTGATTCAAACATCATCCGCTACCTCCACATCTCAAGTCCAAATTACTGGGCGCCGGAAGAAAAAATTGGCAAAACATTTGCTCAAATTCACGCTCCTGTTGCCGGCATGGACCTCACTCTCGAACAGAAAATTGTAAACGCCATCACAACCAAAGGCCCCTATGTCCGTTTCGCCTGGGGAATCACAACCGACACCCAACTCAACCATCACCCCCTCCCACCTCCAGACACTCCATCAGAACTCTGGCACGGCCGCACATTCAACCCAAGCAACCCCAAAGCCTACCTGCGCATCGAACGCCAAGTCACAATTCCTTTTCCCCAACATAACGCCGCCCTCTTCCTCATCCACCCCTACTTCACTGACATCGCCACGCTCTCAAAAGAACATAAACTCTCATTGTTAAACGCAATCAATTCTATGACCACAAAACAAAAAGAATACAAAGGCCTAACAGACAAAGAAGAATTAATTACATGGATAGAAACAGAGATATAAGAATAGAACTATCAACAAAATAAGAATGATAAACACCATCAAAAATCTTTGTTAAACACACTCAACCGTTAAACGCAATCAAACCCTAAAACACAATCACCACACTTACTTTGGTGGTGGCGGACCCCCTTTCGGTGGCGGTGGTCCTTGTCCCATTGGAGGTGGCGGATTCTTCGCCCCTACATTCCCTCCCCCCGCACCCATCACATCAAAATTAGCACTCTCAACCACACCTCCATAACAACCTAAAACATAAGGGTATGTTGAAGTCGTATGATAATGATACCCTAACTCCGTATTCATATGCCCATTACAAGAATCTAACCCCGTTGCCAACACCGCAGTATCCTCATGAGGTCCATAAATCCCAAATCCATCAAACGCATACCCAATTAAAAACGAATGCCCCTCAGAACCAACTTCTAAACAATCCGACAACTGATGATAATGATACCTCCCTTGCATCTCCGGATGCCCCTGACACATATCAAACACCTCAACTTCAATTGCATCCTGCTTCTCTGCATTTAACGGATTAAAAAACACCGCCCCGCTTAACGCAATAGCAATCGGCCCCATCGGTAACGCCGTCGTACTTCCTGCTTTTTTTGGCATAAGTGGAATTTTATAATTATATTTCTGCGCAGAAACTGTATTCGGATTATCCGGCCGCCCATCCGAATTTCCATCCATCATCATCGGAAAACTGCCCATCTGATGCATTGGAATCCCATTACCCGCAACAACCATATGCGTTACCGTTTTTGTCACACTCACACTACTGCTCCACCCTGGCTGTTTTGCTTTTGTTACTGTTGTTACATTTTGAGAAACAATCTTCTTCTCCGTAGCTACTTTTAACTCCTCTTTTTTTGGTTCAATCACTTCTTCTTTTATTTTAGCTTCGACAACGATTTTTGAACTGACATTTATATTAACATCAGAAACAACATTATCTACCTCAACATTCTTCACAACCTCACTCTCACTATTTACTGGCAGTGGTGCATCCTCAACCCCTACATTCTGCTCAACACAACTAACTAAAAATAAAAATACAATAAGTAAAAATAACAAATTCACAAAAACTTTTTTATTCATAGAAAATAAGAAACAACCACTCTTTAAATAGTTTATGCTCTCCTCAAAAGTGATAAAGAATAAAATAGAAATAAGAACGTTAAACGCAATCAGAAATGTTAAACGCACTTACTCCAACGGCACTCCGCTCCACAACGACCAATCTTCGCTCGGCACATACGCTCCAACTGTAAAATACGGTGGTTGTGTCTGTCCAAAATAGCCATACCCTACCTGCCCCCATGAGCGACCCTTCTTCCCCCCACCAACCCC
>Ga0209541_10008171_pt1 | contig 17355 bp, 16 predicted proteins | sample RifCSPlowO2_01_FD_184027 | JGI IMG/M metagenome (GOLD analysis project Ga0209541, IMG submission 184027) | Groundwater microbial communities from Rifle, Colorado - Rifle CSP2_plank lowO2_0.1 (SPAdes) (version 2) | ecosystem: Environmental > Aquatic > Deep subsurface > Groundwater | place...
AAAGATTTCTTTGGCTTTGACCTTTTTAGCAAAAAGGTCATCATCAGAAGCAATTTTGTCCAAGGATTGTGCGTCTTTTATCCATTCTTTCATCGGTTCGAGCCAATCATTCTGCTTGTGTGAAAGAGATGTCATTTTTTCTTGAAGCGACCTCTTTTCAGATAACAACTTTGCTTTCCGATTTCGATAATCTTGTTCGTCAATTACTTGGTCTAAATATCCCGTAAGAAGTCGCTCTAACTTTTGTGAAATGACCGATAGTTTTGTTTCGCTCTCTTTCACACAGGCAGTCAAAGACTGGGCGGAATTGTTAAAATCTTTTTCTGCCATTTTTAACAATTCCGCCCAGTCTTTGGGCAAAGAAACTTTTTGTATTTCGGATGATAACTGGCGATCCAATTCTTTTTCTCGAACGGCAGATTCGGGGCAATCAAAATCTTTTCGCTTTTTTGTACAACGATAAAAGGAGCTTGTATCTCTCGGGCAGATTATTAGAAGCTTTGACTAAAAGTTCATATACGGTTTTTCTTAAAACTGGCCACAAATATTTATGCTTTTTTAGAAGTTGTATTTTTTCGGTTTCTTTTACAGGAACCATAGGTTCGTTGTTTTCGTGAACAATTACTTCCAATATGTTTTCTACAGGGAGTCCTGTAATGATTTGCGTTTCAGTTACAGCGTTCATTTTGTTTTTTTAAAAATCATTAAGTAGTGTAATGTCTGCCCCTATTGCGTTTAGTCTTTTTGCTATATTTTCATATCCACGGTTTATAGAATAGACGTTGCGTAGAATAGATGTACCTTTGGCACCGAGCATAGCAACCAGGACAATCGTCGCCGGTCGTAAGGCTGGAGGGCAAATAACCTGGTTGCCTTTCAGTTCCGTAGGTCCTTGTATCATTACTCTGTGTTGGTCGGCCAGGACTATGTTTGCTCCAAGTTTATTGAGTTCTATAAAATATATAGCACGGTTCTCCCACATCCAATCATGTATGAGTGTTGTGCCGTGCGCTTGAGTAGCTATGGGCACAAAGAAGGGAAGGTTGTCGGAGTTTATTCCAGGATATGCCGAGGCGTGTATTTTGTCTCCGGGTGCCATCATTTTTGATGGCATTACGGTCACATCGCAAAGCCGAGTCTCTCCGTTTTTTCCCGGATATATTTTTGATTTCTTATACTTCAACCCCATTTTTTCCAGTTTTAATAGTTCTAGAGAAAGGAAATCGATAGGGCATCTGGTTATGGTTAGTTTTGAGTTTGTCACTATGGCTGCCGAGATAAACATCATTGATTCGGTCGGATCCTCGCTGTTCCAATATTCCACTGGCCAGTTTATTTCTTTTACTCCGTGGATTATGAGCGTAGAAGTCCCAATGCCTTCTATTTTCACTCCACATTTCTCTAAAAAAAAGCAGACCTCCTGTACTTGGTAGTTTGGTGGAGTAAAGCGGAGCATCGTGGTTCCGGGGATGAGGGCTGAAGCAATAAGTAGGTTTTCGGTGGCGGTGTCGCTGGCTTCATACAGAACGATATCGTTAGGTCTGAGTTTATTGTGGGATATTTCATGATGAGTTCCGCTGGTTTTTATCTTTACACCGAGAGATTCCAGTCCGTACCTGTGTGCCACTATAGTACGCTGACCCATCTTACATCCGCCGGCGTGCGGTATTTTGAAATCTTTCTCGAAATGTATCAGTGCACCAATCATCATAAGTATTGAACGGATTCGTGATGACGAGTTTTTGTTTATCTTGCCCAATTGGAATTTTTTTGGAGGGGTTATCCTCACGGAGTTATGTCCTGTCCATTCTATCTTTACACCAACACTTTCGAATATCTCGATTATGCGCGAGATCTCTTCTATTCGCGGTATTCCGTGGAGCGTCGTAGGTTGTCTGTTCAGCAGGGAAGCGCAAAATAATCCCAGAGCTCCATTTTTCGATGTGTTTGTTTGTATCGTACCCGACAATTTCTTTCCTCCGACAATTTTAAAATCATCCGTGTCATCCTTGGTTTTTATGAGAGATGTCCCAAGTATTGAGCCTATTTTATATATTTGGTCCGCCGTCAGGTTTTGCTCGCCTTTCTCCATCCTGGCCACTGCGCTTTGCGAAGTCCGTAGTCGCTTTGCAAAGTCGCCCTGAGTCATTCCCTTGTCCTCCCGCAGTTGCCTTATACTAGCTCCTATGTTTTTGGTGTGCTCCATGATGCCGTGTGGATAATTATTTTATGATTTATATCATATATGAGATATTATATTTATGCACTGTGGATAAGTTATAAATATGAAAATACAAGAAAATATCCCCCTCAAACCTTTTATCAGTATGTACGTCGGTGGCCCGGCGAGGTATTTTGTCGAGATCTATACGGAAAAAGATTTATTTCAAGCATTGCATTTTGCCGAGGAAAAAGGTATCTCACATTTTATTCTTGGTGGGGGCAGTAATACATTGGTTTCCGATAAAGGTTTCTATGGTCTTGTTATCAGGATAAATATTTTGGGGAAGAGAATAATATCGGAGACGCATGAGTTCGTTGAAATAGAAGTTTCCGCTGGTGAAAATTGGGACGAATTTGTCGCTTTTGCTGTTGAGCACGGTTTATACGGCATAGAAAACATGTCTCATGTTCCAGGTAGTGTCGGTGCTTCGGTAGTTCAAAACATCGGTTGTTATGGTCAGGAAGTTTCCGAGAGTGTTGTATCCGTAAATCTGATTAACACTCAAACGTTTGAGAGAACGACTTTTATAAAATCAGACATGTTGTTTTCCTATCGCAAAAGTCGCCTAAATGACTCTGGTCTTGATAAGGGCAAGTATGTCGTTATGAGTATAGTTTTTCATTTGAAAAAGGATGGCGGACTTAATATGAGTTACGCTGATGTTAAAAGATATTTTGATGAAAATCCAGATGTCGAGCCGACCCTGAAGACCGTCCGTCAGGCCATAATTAATATCCGTGATAGTAAGTTTCCTTTTCCGGATAGTCCAAAAAACGGAACGGTAGGTAGTTTTTGGAATATAGATGTTGTAGACGGGACTGTTTATGACCACGTAATCGATAAGTTGAAATCAATAGGTTTCGATTCCAAAGCCAACGAGATGATTAACAAGAGAAGCGTTTTTGCCGTTGCCCAAGGATATAAATTGACTCCAGGTTTGTTTGTGGAGGTTTTGGGTTTCAGAGGTAGATCTGTCGGAGGGGCAAAAGTGTTAGAGAAGCACGGCGGAATAATAAATAATTTTACAGGTACAGCAACCGCAAAAGACATCTTTGAGCTCTCAAAAATAGTCGCGAGTGCGGTTTATAAAGAGTTTGGTGTAAAAATGAAAATCGAACCGGAGTTGGTGGGAGAGTTTGATTGAGTGATATATTTTAGTGTGATAAAATACAGTCATGTCACAATTCTATAACGATTCTGTTTTCTGGGTTGATGTCGATAAAATACACCCGAATCCTTTTCAGCCCCGCCGTGAGTTCGACGAAGCCCAGATGCAAAGTTTATCTGATTCCATACGCCAGTATGGAGTGTTGCAGGCCCTTGTCGTCACACGCAAAGAGGTGCCAAAAGATGACGGTGGCTTGTTTGTTGAGTATGAGCTCATCGCCGGTGAGAGACGACTCCGTGCCTCGAAGCTGGCCGGACTTTCTCAAGTGCCAGTGCTAATAAAAATAGGGGACGAAGGAAATGATTTAATGAAGTTGGAGTTGGCGATTATTGAAAACATACAACGAGAGGATCTCAATCCAGTCGATAGGGCACGGGCTTTTCAGCGCTTGATAGACGAGTTCGGTTTCAAACATGTCGATATTGCAAAAAAAGTCGGCAAGAGTCGTGAATATGTTTCAAACTCTGTTCGACTCCTGGCTATGCCGGCAGAAATTCTCGAAGCCCTGTCTCAGGGGAAAATTTCCGAAGGTCACGCACGACCATTGATGATGCTCGGTGACAGACCGGAAGAACAACTGACATTATTCAAAGAAATAATGTTCAAGAGACTGACTGTTCGTGAAGCGGAAGCAATTGGCCGACGAATCGCTTATGACAAAATTCGTAAGAAGGGTGCGTACCTTGACCCCGAGACGCAGGAGATGGAAGAGAGACTAACCGAGAGTCTGGGAACTCGTGTCTCGATAGAGAAAAGATTGAACGGTGGGAAGATTCTCATCGATTTTTTCTCCGAGGAAGACTTGCAGGGTATTGTCGAGCTTCTCAAAACAAATAAGACGAAATCACCGACAGAGATGTTGGATAAACACATAGCATCGAATCCGGTTCCGCCAAAGAGTAAGTTTATCCCAGACTATGTTCAGGATTCGAGTGCTGTAGAAATGACCGTGGTGGATTTGGACGACAGAACTCCGGAAGAAAAGAAGACGGAAGAAAACACGGAGGACGAGATTTATTCCATAAAAAACTTCAGTATATAAGTAAAAACAATTTTAATTTTAAATTTTAATTTATAAATTTTAAATCAAACCTCAATGTTCCAATGATGAACATTAATTCATTGAAAATTACTTTTTAGTATCCAAAAAGTTGTTTATCCTCCTCTTAGCCATCGTCGTCTTGCAATGCTCCAGCCACTTACGACTCGGTTTGGCACTTTTTTTAGTTTCCACCTCTACCATATCATTGGTTTTTAGTACGGTATCTATTGATACAAATTTTCCATTAACTTTTGCTCCAGACATTTGACTACCTATGTCGGTGTGTATAGCAAAAGCAAAATCAATGACGGATGAACCGACGGGTAAGTCAATGACATCGCCTTTTGGGGTAAAAACGAATATGCGTTCTTTGAAGAAATCATTTTTAACACTATCGACGAATTCGTCTCCGGTATCTTTCTGATAATCTACCAACTCCTTTACCCAATGTGGTATGTCTCTCGCACCCACAGATCCTACTGCTTTGTGTTCGGATTTAGGTAGTATTTTTGTGATCCATGTAAGATTCTGATTTGGTGATTTATCTACCCCCTTTTTATATTCTTTATATGATAGGTGAGATGCAATACCGAACTCGGCTTCTTTGTGCATTTCCTCCGTGCGAATCTGCACTTCTATGATTCCGCCGTCTCCAGTGAAGATTGTGGTATGGATTGATCTATAGCCGTTGAGTTTCGGTGTGGCGATGTAGTCTTTTATTCTATCCGGTAACGGTCGCCACGAGCCGTGTATGATGCCGAGAATTTTATAACAATCGGAAACCGTTTTAACTATTATTCGTAGGGCGGATATGTCATATATTTTATCTATATCCATTCCCATACTTGACAGTTTTTTATACAACGAGTACAAACCCTTTACTCTATGGTCTATATGAAAATCCGTTATACCTTCTTTGGCCAGTTCTTTCTTGATGGATTTCTCAAACTTTTCCAAATGTTCTTCCTGTTCGACATCTTTTGTTTTTAAAAGCTTTTGAACTTTTTTAAAGTCTTCCGGATACACATAAGCAAAGGACAAATCTTCCAGTTGTCTCTGAATCTTTTTAATACCCAAACGATAAGCGATAGGGGCATATATTTCCAGAGTTTCTGTGGCTATCCGGAGCTGTTTTTCTTTTGGTACATATTGAAGGGTTTGTATGTTATGGAGTCTGTCACAGAGTTTTATGATAAGAACTCTTATGTCTTGCGACATAGCCATGAAGAGTTTTCGCAAACTTTCGTTATATCTCGCTGTGCCGTGGTAGCGTATTTTTCCAAGTTTTGTTACACTTTCCACAAGAAATACAATTTCTTTCCCGAATTCTTTTTCTATATCTGTTGCTGTCGCTCGAGTGTCTTCTATCGAGTCGTGTAGAAACCCTGCCGCAATAGTTGTTGCTCCCATACCAAGTTCGGCGATATTTTTGGCTGTAGCAAAGAGGTGGTTGTAATACGGCTCCCCGCTGTTTCGCAGGTTGCCATCGTGCATTTTCTTACCATAATCGGAAGCCTTTTCTATCAAGGCGATATCTTCCTTGGAGGGATCATGCACGAGGGAGATAATCTCCTTTATGTCATTCATAACCCCATATTATCACAAAACCTATCCTTTTCTATTTTTTCTTCTTAGCGAAACCTCTTCTCTTTTTCTCCTGAGCAAATATTTCCAAAGCACGAGGGAGTTCTATGGTATACACATCGTCCTCTTTCAGTGAACGAAAATCTTTCTGGTGTACTATGTATGGTCCGAACATTCCGACATTTGCGGTTATTTTTTCTCCGGTTTCGGGATGTGTGCCGAGAACTCGCGGTAGGGTGAGGTATTTCAAAGCGTCTTCTAGTGTGACGGTACTCAAGTCTTTTCCTTTCGGCACACTAGCCATACGAGGCTTCTCTGCTTTTTTTGAACCTTTGCCTTTTACACGGTTTCCAAGCTGTACATATGGGCCATATTTACCTATCATCATATATATAGGTAGGCCGGTTTCCGGATCTGTGCCAATCGGTTCATCTTTTTTAATCTCGTGACCGTCCATAGTCAGGGCACCGTCACAATCCGGGTATCTTCCGCAGGAAAGAAATTTTCCGCTTCGAGAAAGTTTTATAATCATAGCCTCTCCACAAGTAGGACATTTCATATTTGGGTCGGCGTCACCCATGTTCGTTACCTTGTCCATCTTGTCTTTGCTTTTTACTTCGGCCAAAAAAGGTTTATAGAAAGTTTTAAGGGTTTTCACATATTCTTCTTTTCCTTCGGCGATGAGGTCCAACTTGTCTTCCATCTCAGCAGTGAAACTGTCACTTATATAGTCTGCAAAGTTTGCCTCGAGGAAACTTGAAACCACGTCGCCAGTGTCTGTTGGAATCAAAGCCTTGTTCTGTTTTTCTACATAACCACGGTCTTCAAGAGTTTTAATAGTTGATGCGTATGTAGATGGACGACCGATGCCTCTTTTTTCAAGCTCTTTAATCAGTCCGGCCTCGGAATATCGTCCCGGCGGTTCCGTTTGCTTCTCTTCCGTATTTATCCCAGTAGTAGACCCTGTAGTGAGCTCTGCTCTACTACCGGGGTCACTACGGGACTTCGCTTTTTTCAAATCCAAACTTTCTCCAACAGTGACTTTTGGTAATTCCACATCGTCGCTTCTTGAAGCCGGATCGCCTAAAAGCCATCCAGGGAATTTGATTTGTGAGCCTGTTATAGAGAAGTCTGGGATATCTCCATTTTTTATATTAGCCACAACTTTTGTTCGCAAGGTCTGAGCATCTTTCATTTGAGAAGAAACTGCACGTCGCCATATAAGTTCATAGAGTTTTTTCTGTTCGTTGTTGTGGCCAGAGTGTTCCACATTAAAATGTGTCGGGCGTATGGCCTCGTGCGCTTCCTGCGCGTTTTTACTTTTTGCCGTGTAAGTTCTTATTTGTAGGTGCTCTTTCCCGAATTTTTTTTCCACGACTTCAGCAATTTGGGCAATAGCCGTTTGGGCCAGGTTTGTTGAGTCAGTACGCATGTACGTTATATGTCCTGCCTCGTAAAGTTTCTGAGCAATACCCATAGTTCGTGACGGAGAGAATCCGAGTCGACTCGACGCCGTTTGTTGGAGTGTGGATGTGATGAAAGGTGGTCGCGGGGTTTTCTTTACTTCGCTTTCTTTTACGTCTTTTACGAACCACGAACCCTTCTCAGCTTCGGCGACGATTTTATCCAAAACCTTTTTATCTGTTGGTTCTTCTTCGCACACCACGGTGAAGTGAACTTTCTTCTTATCGGCGATATCCGCTGAAATAACCCAGAACGTATGTGATTTGAAAGCCCGGATTTCTCTTTCTCGTTCCATTATTATCCTTAGAGCGGGGGATTGAACTCTTCCGGCAGACAAACCATAACGGACTTTTTTCCAAATAAGTCCAGAGAGGTCGTATCCTACGAGCCTATCCAAAACCCTTCGCGCTTCTTGTGCTTGTTTCAGGTCGTCATCTATATCACGCGGGTGTTTTATAGCTTCCGTCACTGCTTCTTTTGTAATTTCATGAAATACAACCCGTCGCGGATGTTTCAGGCTTGCCGCTTGTGCGACGTGCCAGGCGATAGCTTCTCCTTCGCGGTCCGGGTCGGTTGCTAGTAGTATTTCGGTAGCTTTTTTAGCCAACGACTTTATTTCAGCAACCACATGTTCCTTTCCTTTCGATATTTCATAGTGTGGAACAAAACCGGCTTCGATGTCGATGGCTTTCTTGTTTGATTTTGGTAAATCACGAATATGTCCAACAGAAGCAACCACGGTGTATTCACCGTCGAGATATTTTGAAATTGTTTTTGCTTTTGCCGGAGACTCAACAATAAGTAACTTCATGTTCTCTAGTATTACCGCAAAATAATTTTTTGTCCAATCTTGAATAAAATTTTCAATTTTCAATTTCTAATTTTCAATCAATTTCCAATGAAATAATTTATAAACGAATGGGCTCCGCGATGTCACTTCGCGGAGCCCTTGCACGTTACGTCGCCGGTGGCGGAGGAATATCGGGCATGACGCCGAGGGAACGCGGTGCCCGTCCGTTGTCGCTGTCGTCGCATCGCGCCTGCCAGCAGTCTTCGCAGAAGGCACCAATTGCTCCAGGCGGAACAATTGGTCCCCAATGTTTGATGCAAACTTCTCCCTTTCTACCACAATCACTGCACCAATAATTGGAGTAGTCGCCACGTGATGTGTCGCGCCCAGCCATCTTAACCTCCCAAAGTAATACTATGCCAAAGTGTTTACATGTCAACTTTATAGACTTTATGAACTTTATAACTTTACAAACTATTTCAAATGTATCTCTCCCATGCTTTCTTCGATAAGCCCCTTAATCTCCATCGTGGCAATAATAGTCTGGGTCGCATACACCGGTTTTCCAAGTCTGCGTATAATTTCATCGCGAGAAAGTGGCTCATTCAATAACTCAATCAATTCTCTCTCGTCGGTCGAACAATCTGAGTAGTCGCGCATTTGTAAAAGCTCTTCGCGCGGTCGCAGACCAAGTGCGGTCACAATATCGCTCGATTGTGTTATGGGCGTCGCGCCCAGTCGTAGTAGCATATGTGGACCTTCGCTCGTTTTGGAAAATATTGAGTTCGGCACGGTAAACACATCACGGTTGTATTCAATCGCATATTTTGATGTGATGAGTGTTCCGGATTTCAGTTCCGCTTCTACTATAAGTGTCGCGTGACACATTCCGGCCATTATCCGGTTGCGTTGCGGAAAAGTGTAGAGATGGGGTCGGAAATCATCAGGGAACTCGGAAAGCAGTGCTCCGCCACTATCCACGATTTCGTTTGCAATGTTTCTGTTGGTCACCGGATACAACGCTTTTTCTCCAAGCCCCGAGCCCGGTACGCCTATAGTCGTCAGTCTGGCTCGAAGCGCGGCACGGTGGGCGATGGCGTCCATACCGAGGGCGAGTCCCGATACTATAGTAATAGAGTAGCCACGAAGACCTTCAATCAATTTTTCACAAACATTTTTTCCGTACTCGCTGTATTTGCGTGATCCAACAACACACAAATATTTTTCTGTTTTCGGCAATTCGCCAACTATCCGTAGAGATTTCGGCGGGTCGTTAATTTCAAGAAGGAGTGGCGGAAAATCTTTTTTGGGCAAGTCTCGGATTCCTGTCCCGTTAGAGTTTTTCATTAGGTTATAAAAAGTAATTAAAACGATATCCGTCTAATAATAACAATAATTTAGTATTTATTATAAAACTCTAATGGGATTCATAATAATCGTAGTAATATTGTATCAGTATCTAAAAGTTTTACTAATTTCTATAATGTACGATATATCGTACATTATAGAAATTTATATCACCAACAAAACAAAGTCATTGACAGTTTATTTTACAGGTCTAATCTTAACTATAGGAGGCGACTGTGTTTGTACAACTGACAAAGAATGTGCAAAGTTATTGTCGCCTAGGTTCCAGCGTGTGGAGTCGATACACCAAGGCGGGTTCCATCATCAAACTCTGTAATAACAAGAAGAGAAGCGGAGCTATTGTCTGGTTCTGGTTCGGAGGGACAAAATTCTTCGCCGACAAAAAAGACATGGCCGGCGCATACCGGCGCGTGTCAGGGCGGAGGGCTATGCGCGTTCGTCTGTAGCGGGGCTCGTGACCGGTCCCGCTATTTTCGTAATTCATAATTTGGCATACGGTAACACCTTTGCTAGACTTCTTAGATGAATACTCCTGACTTAAATAATCTACGAAAAGAGATCGATAAATTGGACCGGATAATCATAGTCACCCTCAAAGAGCGACTTTCTGTGGTGAATGAGATCGGTAAATTAAAAAAACTCCAAAACTTACCTTTTTTGAATGAAAATAGATGGAACGAAGTGGTAAAGACTCGCTTAGCTTTGGCTCGTGAATTAGGAGTAAATGGGGACTTTATTAAACAGATTTTTGATCTTATTCACACCGAGGCGTTAAGAATAGAAAATGACAGCAAATAATTTAGATAAAAAAGAACGAAGGATGTCGGAACGATTGAATAATTTTGACGAATACATTTTTGCACAGTTGGCCAAAAAAGTATCGGATATTGAAAAGAGTACGGGACGAAAGGTTTTGAATTTTGGCCCCGGTAATCCGGATTATCCTCCGCTCCCGGAGTATTTGAATAAGTATGGTGAATTTATACTCGAAAAAGGTTCATCGGGTTATCCCGGATACGGCGCAAACAAAGAATTTGCGAAAGCACTTGTGGAGTGGTACGGACGTCGTTTCGGGGTGGATTTGGATGACGGCGAATACTACCCACTGCTTGGAGGCAAGGATGGGCTTAGCGCTTTATCTCTGGCTTTACTTGATCAGGGCGACGAAATACTTGTTCCTGATCCCGGATACCCCGGATTTGTCGGTCCGGCGCTCTTGGTCGGTGCGATTCCTGTGGCGTATGATCTATTACCGGAACACGATTTCAAAGCTGACCCGAAAGAGATTCAGAAAAAAATATCCCCAAAAACAAAAGCAATTTGGATTAATTTCCCGTCAAACCCGACGGGACAGATAGCCGATTTGGCAGAGTTAAAGACATTCGTCGATTTTGCAAGGAAAAACGGGATCTGGCTCTTGTACGACAATGCTTATGTGGATATAACATACGACGGTTTCATCGCTCCGAGCATATTGCAGATTCCCGGTGCCAAAGATGTGGCAATTGAGATAGGTTCATTCTCTAAAATGTTTTCTTTCGCCGGATTTCGCATGGGTTGGATTGCGGGGAATAAAGATTTAATAACAGCGGTTGGTAAAGTCAAATCCCAACTGGATTCGGGGATGTCTCGGCCTCTTCAGAAATTAGGAGCATATGCCCTGAGTAACTATAATGACGACTGGCATGAGGCCATGATAAAGAGTTATGCTGACCGCAGGGATATTATCGTCGAAAAGTTACGAAGTCTCGGTTTAACATTCTCACTACCTAAAGGCGCTTTGTACATCTGGGCCAAAATACCCGATGGGGAAAAAAGTGCGGAAGATTTTTGCGACAGGTTACTTCAGAACAAACAAATCTCTCTCGTTCCCGGTACGGCATACGGTAAAAATGGCAACCGGTATGTCCGAGCCAGTTTCTGTATAAATATAGACACCATTGGCGATTATTTCTAGTATCTGTTTTCAGGCCAACTTATTTTTGCTACACTATAAGAGCCTACTATGTTGGATATAAAGTTTATACGTGAAAATAAGGACATAATCTCTCTCGGTGCCAAGAAAAAGCACATCGATTTTGATGTTGAGGCTCTTATAAAAACGGACGACAAGCGCCGAGAGCTTATGCAGTCGATCGAGAAAAAGCGCGCCGAACAGAACGAGGTGAGCGACAAGATCGTGGCTATCGCGGACAAGAACGCTAAGTCTCAGATGATCGCCGAAATGAAAATTCTCAAAGGAGAGCTTGAAAAAGAAGAGGAAGAACTGAAAGGCGTTATGCACGAATGGCAAACTCTAATGATTGCCGTGCCAAACGTTCCCGACATATCCGTGCCGGAAGGAGCGACCGACGCTGATAATAAAGAAGTCAAAGTCTGGGGCGAGATTCCAAAGTTTGATTTCAAACCGAAAGACCACGTCGAACTGATGACTAACCTCGGCATGCTTGATCTCGAACGGGGAGTAAAGGTCGCCGGTTTCCGCGGGTATTTTTTAAAAGGTGACGGCGCACGGCTGGAGTTTGCCCTGTGGCAATTTGTCCAAGATTTTTTCCAGAAAAAAGGTGCAACCGACTCCGAAGGAGGTCGGACAATAAACTGGGTTCCCATGATTGTTCCATCACTCTTGAAACGAGAACTACTTTTAGGCACAGGTTATATTCCACAGGGTGAAGAGGATTTGTATAAAACCCAGGACGGGGAATATTTATCCGGAACGGCGGAAGTTGCCATGATGGGTCACTATATGGACGAGGTTTTGGACAAGAAAGATTTGCCCGTAAAAATGCTGGGGTTTTCCTCAGCTTTTCGTCGAGAGGCCGGTGCGCACGGAAAAGATACGAGAGGTATATTCCGGATACACGAGTTTTATAAATTCGAGCAAGTTGTTTTATGTGAAGCCTCTCACGCCGAGTCTGTAAAATATCATGAAGAGATAGAGAGAAACACGGAAGAAATTACCGAAGCCCTCGGTTTGCCGTACCATGTGGTTGTTAACTGTGGAGGGGATTTGGGATTAGGACAAGTTAAAAAGTATGACATCGAGGTTTGGCTTCCTTCCGAAAATAAATATCGCGAGACTGGTTCAGCATCGTATTTTCATGATTTCCAAACAAGACGATTGAATATCCGCTATCGCGACGATGACGGTAAAATGAAATTTGTTCACTCACTCAACAACACCGCTCTTTCCGGCCGACCCCTCATAATGATAGTAGAAAACTACCAGCAGGCTGACGGTTCGATCAGGATACCAGAAGTACTCCAGCCATACATGGGAGGACAAACCACTATTTCTAAGAAATAAATTGTAATTTTATAATTTTTGAATTTTTAATTTTATAAATAAATCTTAATTTTTAAACATTAATTCATTAGAAATCATTTAAAAATTACAAAATTAAGAATTAAAAATTATCCCTATGCTCTCCAACCTTCCCCAACGCGAAGAATATCTCCGAAAAAAGAGAAAAAGACGGTTGGTTAAATACGGAATAGTTTTGCTGTCAGTGGTTTTAGTCGTTGGCTTGATTTCATATATTTCTTATAGGCCGAGTATTCGTATTTCAGAAATAGAATTGTCGGGCGGGATTCTTGTTACCCAGGGGGAGTTGGAGCCAAAGGCCCTGTCTTTTGTCCACGGTTCTTATTTTTGGCTCTTTCCAAAAAACAATGTATTGTGGTATCCGCATGAACTGTTGTCGGAATATCTAAGCACAGCATTCAGAAGAATCGATACCATAAATATTCATCTAAAAAACTTTCACACTTTGGCTGTTGAGATCACAGAGAGAAAACCGGTGGCCACCTGGTGTGAAGGAGAGCCTAGTGGGAGTTTGACCGACCGTGAGGGAGGGAGTGCCGAGGATAGTAATCCGAAGTGCTATTTTATGGATCAGAACAGCACTATCTTCAGTAATGCGCCGACTTTTTCCGGCGACGCTTATTTCAAATACTATGGATTTGTGGCTAGTTCTTCTCCGATAGGAAAAGATTACATCGCTTCAAGCACGGAATTTATAGGTATCTCAAGTTTTGTCTCAAGGGTTAAGGGCTTGGGTCTCAGTCCACAATATCTTGTGGCGAGGAATGATAACCAGTTCAGTATGGTTCTTGCCGGTGGAGGTGAAATCCTTTTTGATATAAAAGAGCCGATTTCCATGATAGAACAAAATCTGGAAGCGCTTCTACGCACGCCGGCTCTGGCTACCTCAACTAGGGGTACATTACCGATTGAATACATTGATCTACGATACGGTAATAAGTTGTTCTACAAACTTAAACAGTAATTTTAATTTAAAATTTATAAATTAAAATTTAAAATTCTCTGATAGACTTCTCACTATAATTAGGCTAGTTTACTCACATGTCATTTTGGAACAAATTAAAACGACCAATCATGGTTCTAGCTCCTATGGCCGACGTCACCGACCCTGCTTTTCGTCGTATCATCGCAAAGTATGGTAAACCGGATGTGATGTGGACTGAATTTGTTTCGGCGGATGGACTTTTCCTGGGCGGGTATGAACACCTCATAAAAGATTTGGCTTTTACAGAGGAGGAGAGACCAATCGTTGCACAGTTTTTTACAGGAAAACCGGAAATGATGGAGAAAGCGGCGGAACTAGCTGTTGACCTCGGTTTTGATGGAATAGATATAAATATGGGATGTCCGGATAAAAGTGTGGAAAAACAGGGTGGTGGGGCGGCTCATATAAAAGATCCGAGACTGGCCCAAGAAATAATCCAAGCAGCCAAAAGAGGTGCATCAAAAAATGGCAAGAACTTGCCAGTCGGTGTAAAAACTCGTATAGGTTACAATAAAAACGAACTGGAAACATGGCTCCCGGCGCTTTTGGAAACGAACCCGGCTGTTATCACTCTCCATGCCCGTACACGCAAGGAGATGTCTCTTGTACCGGCAAGATGGGAGCATGTAAAACGGGCCGTTGATATTCGCGATGCCTTTGTCGATTCGACTGGAAAGAAAAGTGAAACTTTAATATTTGGAAACGGTGATGTGTTTGATCTTAATGATGGGCAGAGGAGGGTCGAAGAAACAGGTTGCGACGGGGTGATGCTTGGTCGCGCTATCTTCGGAACGCCATGGCTGTTCTCTAATTCGCGCGAATGGACGAATAGAAATAGTTCAGAAGTTAGAAAGAAGATCTTGAGAATAATGGTTGAGCATACGAAACTGTTTGAAAAACTTCTTTCGTATAAAAGTTTCGCTATCATGAAAAAACATTACAAGGCATATGTGAATGGTTGGGATGGGGCCAAAGAATTACGCATGAAACTGATGGAAGCAGAGGATGCCAGTGAAGTCGAGGCTGTTGTAATGGATTACTTGACTAATTCTAACTCCATGGGTAAGGTATAGGGAGAACGTACGTACGAGCGTCCCATCGGTAGCGTTAGCTCCAACACCACAAAGGTGATAAAGGGCTTCGTCCGAAACGTTTAGGGGAGAGAAGGTATGGCCAGCACAAGGGGTCCTTGTGCCGGTGGTTGTTGCTCTCGCCCGCTTCATCTTGATGCTTTTGGGCTCCAAACGATGAGGTGCGTATGCCACCGAACAGTTAGAGTTCGTCCGAAACCTCGGGTCGCCCATGCGAAGGTCCTGTGAGACCAGTCGCACGGTGGCCCGAGGCCTCCTACATTCACCCTGCAATCCTGCAGCGGTGTTTTTTGTTGCGAAAATTTTTCGCACTATGATACTATGTGGAGGTACGCTCTTTCGGGAAGGATGTGTGACGATGTTTGCCGGGCTTGCAGTTTGCTTGATCTGCGGAATGTTCCCCCTACCAATTCTCACGGAGGATTTGACGAGCGATGTCTGTCCTCGGTGTAAAGAAAGGATTGTCGCCGTTCTCAAGCAGAATTTGAAACCGCCAGCGAAGCTGTTTCCGGTCTCGATGCTCCCCATGTCTTTTCTGCGACTTGAAGCGGATGAGCCTGGGGGACGATTCATCGAGCGTCCGATACCGGAAATGGCCTTTGCCGACGAGGCTCTCGTTCCCGCATGAACATTTTTGGACCACCGAGCACCAGGAATTCATTGGTGCTCGGTGGTCTCCATCGGTAGAGTAGTCGGCAGAGATGCCGGCTTTGTTGTAAATAAGATTTATTTTATGCTAGGGTATTAGAGGAACCTCGGGTGAGTCCGAGACTATGTCTCCCACCGCGAGCGGAAGGTATTCCGCCCGACTGGTTCCGTGATGTGGGCTTGTGTCATCCGCTGTTGCGGAAGGGTGAGTCTTACAATGTGGATAAGTTAACCGACACTCCCCATTAGATTTTCTACTCAGTCTGTTCGGAGAGGAGGATGTGGGCAGGTCATAGTGAACCGTGCGACACTACAATCCATAGGCCAGTATCGAGTCCCTCTCGAATGGTTTAAAACTAGTGTCCAATAGGGTAGCTATGGCCTGGTCCATCGCACCAGTTTGCCATTGCGCAAACTCGGTGTTTTTTATTTTCCCTAAACTCTGATTTTATTAGAGTCGGGCGTCCTGCTACTAGCGGGATTAGCCAAAATTACGCTATACTCTAACCATGTCGGAAGCACTGTATAGAAAATATCGTCCTGCAAAATTTGCTGATATTATCGGCCAGGATCATGTAGTCAAAGTTCTGGAAGCCGAAGCAAAGTCGGGGGAGATTTCTCACGCATATCTTTTTGCTGGTACTCGCGGTACAGGCAAAACCTCTCTCGCTCGTATTTTTGCAAACGCCATCGGCACATCGAAAGACGATATTTACGAGATTGACGCCGCATCGAACACGAGCGTAGAGGATATTCGCTCGCTGAATGAATCGGTTTTCACGCTACCTTTTGAATCAAAATACAAAGTCTATATATTGGACGAAGCCCACATGCTTTCAAAATCAGCTTCGAACGCACTTCTTAAAACTCTCGAAGAGCCACCGTCTCATGTTGTATTTATTCTGGCCACAACCGAAACACACAAGATCCCCGAAACGGTTCTCTCGCGTTGCGAAACATATACATTTAAAAAGCCGAGTCAGGAAGTTTTGAAAAAAGTAGTGACAACCGTGGCAAAAAAGGAAGGCTGTGTCATAGATGATGCATCAGCCGAACTTGTGGCGCTCTTGGGCGACGGCTCTTTCCGCGATACTTTAGGCATTGTTCAGAAAATTATTGCTTACTCAAAAGATAAACGCATTTCTGAGGAGGAAGTGCGTCTTGTCACTGGGGCGCCGGCAGTCGAGCTGGTCCATGATGTTGTGTCAGCTATCGCTAAAAAAGATTTGACACTCGGTCTCGCTAGTGTGAAAAAGGCCGTCTCTCAAAACATAGATATTTCTGTATTTCTGAAACTTATATTACACACGGCGCGAGCAGTTCTCCTCGTTCGTTTCGGAGCGGGAGATGGAGTCAGGGATGAATTGTCCGAAAAAGAGTTTGCATTTGTTAGCGATCTCGCAAAATCAGATGCCGAGTTCTCTTCAAAAACCCTCATCACCCTACTCGATGCCTATGAAAAAACTCAAGGCGCTTACATTCCACAACTACCTCTTGAACTAGCTTTGGTAAACATAATTGGTGAGAAATAAGTCAAAACCGTATTCTAGTCAATAGCTTGGACGCGTTTTGTTAATAATTGTATTGGCGAACGAAGTGAGATTCCCATGTGTAGTCTTTCGTGATTGTAGTAGCGGGTATATTTTTCTAAAGCTTCGTTTAAACT
>Ga0209541_10008173_pt1 | contig 17351 bp, 14 predicted proteins | sample RifCSPlowO2_01_FD_184027 | JGI IMG/M metagenome (GOLD analysis project Ga0209541, IMG submission 184027) | Groundwater microbial communities from Rifle, Colorado - Rifle CSP2_plank lowO2_0.1 (SPAdes) (version 2) | ecosystem: Environmental > Aquatic > Deep subsurface > Groundwater | place...
GCTCGTTCGGTCTGAAAGCGGTTTTGGCAAAGTCATTTTTGAACTGGGAATTTCGGGAATGATTATTTTTTATGTTTTTTGGAAATACTTATTCTATCTGATGATAAAAGAAGTGAAGTTGTTGGAAAACTGTAATTTAAGGAATTTGGGCTTAGGGATTTTGATTTTTTCATTTTTAATATTATTTTGGTTTACTTTCGTGCACTCCCAGGTGTTAGGCGATGCCACCACTTTGGTGATTCTGTGGTTTTTCATTGGAATATTTTTCGGCTTGAAAAAATTGGCGTTTACCAATCAATTAAAGATATAATTACTTTTAATTACGAAACCAAGCTATAAGCAATAAATGAAAAGATTTTTCTTCAACCCGCTCACGCTCCGACCTGCCTGCCGGCAGGCAGGTTTCATCGGAGCTGCGCTTCCGTTTGGGTTTCAGAAAAATCTTTTCATTTATTGCTTATAAAATAAGAGCTTTATAATTCAAAATAATCAATCATATGAGAATACTTTGCGTCGTTCCTGTTTATTTTCCGGCTTTTCAATACGGTGGTCCCATTGCCTCGGTTCATAATTTAAATAAGGCGTTGGTTGAAAAGGGGATTGAAGTGACGGTTTACGCCACCAATGCCGGCTTAAAAGGGAAAGTTTCAACTAATCAGGAAATTAACATTGATGGCGTCAAAGTGTCCTACTTTGATTTTTTTAAGATTTTTGAATTTTTGGGGCCGACCGGCTGGCAGTTTTCCCGGTCAATGACTGTTGCTCTAAAAAAACACTTGAAAGAATTTGATTTGATTTATCTTTCGGCTATCTGGAATTATCCGACGGCCATCGCGGCTCATTATTGTCGGAAATACAAAAAACCTTACATTGTCTCCGTCCGGGGAACGCTTTATCCTTTTACTATCAGGAAAAAAGCCTGGAAGAAATGGCTATATTACAAATTAATTACCCGGAATGATTTAGAAATGGCTTCGGCTATTCATTACACTACCCAAGACGAACTGGAAAAATGTCATTCATCTTTAGGCTTGAAAAACAGGGCGTTTGTCGCGCCCAATATTATTGATTTAGCCGAATATGCCGATTTGCCGCCCGGAAGCCAATTTCGGAACCGATATCAAATACCTCAAGATAAAAAGATTATTCTTTTTTTAGGAAGAATTCACTGGATAAAAGGGCTTGATACTTTAATACCGGCTTTCGCCGAGGTGATCAAAAAAGAACCTCTGGCGGTTTTAGTTTTAGCTGGCGGCGATGATGGTTATAAAAAAACGGCCACAGAATTGATTAAAAAACGCAATCTTGGAGAATATGTTATTTTTACCGGCATGCTTTCCGGCGAAGAAAAAACAGCCGCTTTAAAAGATAGCGATGTTTTCGTTTTGCCTTCTTATTCGGAAAATTTCGGGATGGCGGTTGTTGAAGCGATGGCTTTTGGTTTGCCGGTGATAATTACCAGGAATATCGGCATCGCTTCTGACGTGATTTTAGCCAAAGCCGGCTTGGTGGTTGAAAAAGAAGAAAAAGAACTTAGCGAAGCGATTTTGAAAATTTTAGCCAATCCCGATTTAGCCAAAGAAATGGGCCAGCGAGGCAGGCGTTTGGTGGAAACGGAATTTTCCGGTTCGGCCGTGGCCGATAAATTTATTGAAGTATGCAAAGAAATTACATAATATACTTTGAATTACAAAACGCCTATTTTACGAATAACGGATAAAAAAATTTTCTTGAACAGATAATGTATAATTTATAATCAATGACTGACAACTTCTACGAGCGCTATTGGGCGGAAAGAAAGGATTATTTAGACGATTTCGCTCTTAAGTGGCCAAAATTGAAGCCTTATATTCCAAAAGAAAAAGGAATGGCTATTTTTGATTTTGGTTGCGGCAACGGAATAATTTTAAAAACCATAAAATCAATCAATCCCGAGGCGCGGCTTATCGGCTTGGATGTTTCAGAGACAGCCCTTTCGGAAGCAAGAATAACGCTTCCCGAAGCGGAATTTTATAAAATTACCGATGGCGGTCAATTGCCGCTTAAAGATAAAATTGCCGATTTTGTTTTCTCTTCCGAAGTCCTTGAGCATATTTACGATGTTGAAAATGCTTTCTCGGAAATTGCCAGGATTCTTAAATTGGGCGGCCGATTATTATTAACAACGCCTTATCACGGCTTGCTTAAGAATATCTTAATCGCGCTTTTTTCTTTTAATAAGCATTTTAATCCGGCTGGCCCCCATATTAGATTCTTTACCAAAAAATCGTTGTTTTCTTTATTGAAGAAGAATGGTTTTGAGATTAGAGCCCATGGCTATTACGGCCGTTTTTACCCGATATCTCATTCAATTTTTGTTTTGGCGGAAAGGATGAAAGATTCCTGAAACTCCTTGAATTACGAAACGGCTATCTCGCGAATAGCCAATGAAAAAATTTTCTTCAACCCGCTCACGCCCCGATTTATTTCCGGATAAAGACATAATAATTCGGCCATTGCATCAAGTTTTCATTTATCATTACGCCTTTTTCTTTTTGGCTAGGGGATATTTTTTTAGACAGGAAATATTTTATTAGAGTCTTGAAATTGAAATTGGGGAAAGCCAGCGGACTTTTTGTCCTGAAAATTAAGTCATATTCCTTGCTTAAAGATTGGATATAGTCTTTGGAGATGTTTTTTGTGGAAGCTTCAGCCGGGACTATCAGATAATCGCCGCCTTTTTCTTTGGAGAAATTATTATTTTGGAAAACGGTAAAAGGCGGGTTGAATTTTTTGATGTTTTGAAACCAGGCATCCGTGTCTTCAATTTTAAAACCGGATTTAAAGTCAAAGCGGTCGCTGGCCAAGCCCTTATATTGAAGGAACTCGCTAAAAATGAAATAAGGGATGCTGGCTCCGGCGCGGTAATCAAGGGCGTCTATAAAAATATCGGCTCGTTTGTCGGGATAACGGGAGTTGATGTCGCTGACGAGAAAATCCATGGTTTTATTGAAATTAAGAGAAAGATATTTATAAAAAGTAAGATAATGAAGCCCGGCCGGAAAGGTATTTAGCGCCAGAATAAAAACGCAAAAAGTTATCGTTGATTTCAGAAATGGAAATTTTTGTTTTTCTTGATTCAGGAAATAAAAAATAGGCGGCAGAGCGAAAACATAAGCGGGCAATAAATAATAAGGCCCGTATATCTTCAAAACGAAGAAGGCCAAAACGTACATTGAGGCCGCTATCAGCATTGAATCGTAGACAGGATGCGGCTCCAGTTGTTTCCGCAAAGATTTGTAAATCCGCCAAGCCGTGAAAGGCAGCAATATAAGCACAATAACTGGGTCGGTGAATAAACCGTAATTAAGCAGATTTTTTATAATTACCATCAGAACGTTGTAGGGAGTCTGGCCGTAAATAACGGGATTGTGAGGTAAATTGGTTAAGACAATAAAGTAATAGAGAAGGAGATAGGCGAGGCAACTCAAAAGCGCCAAGCCGTCAAAGACCTTTATTCCGATTTTCGATTTTTTCCAAGATAAAAACAGGTGGAAGAAAGCAAAAGACCCCAAGGCGATAAAGCCGATTTCTTTGTTATGAATAGCCATATTGGCGCTGATTATTCCAAAAATTAGATAATATAATTTCGGTTTTTCAAGATAACGGAGAAAAAAATAAAGGAAGATGGCGTAATAGAAAATTATGTTTCTGTCGCCAAGAAGAGGTCTAAAAAAAACAATCGTCATGCCGGGAGTCAGCGAAAGCAAAATCGGAGTGAAATAGATTAAAAATTTGCTTGAAGTAAACCGAGTTATTATTTTAACGAAAATACCCATCAAAATAATATATTGGAAAGCGTGGATGAAATAATACCAGAAAGGCGATGGGGATTTTGAAAAAAAGAGGGGAAGGTTATATTCCATCGCTCCTAAAATACTAAAACGGCCAAGCTTGGTCACGTCGCCGTAGCCGTAAGGAGAATTTTCTTGACTATGAATAAGAAGCGATTTCCCGGCCTGAAGCGTTCGTAGCAACACAACGTCATCCGTTGGTCCCAGGCGGGGGCTAATTAACATAATTAAAGCGTAAGCCGCCACGAATATCGCGAAAGTTATTTTCCACCAGTTGATTTTACTATTTTTGACGGCCAGCATGCTTAAATAATTTTAAACTTTTTCCGCATTTTTTTCAATCAAGACACGGCGTTGACAGATTTAAGGGGTTTGTTTATGATTAAAAATCATTAGAAATGGATAATCTTTTTTTAAAAGAAAAGGCCTTGTGGGTCAGGAAAGAAACCCTGAATATCCACGGCATCGCTCCCGGCACCCGGCTGGCATCTTCCTTGTCCGATGTTGAGATATTCGTGGTTTTATACTATGGCGGAATTTTGAAATTTGATCCCAAGAATGTCAACTGGGAAGGCCGAGATCGGTTTATAATCAGCAAAGGGCACGGCGCTATTTCTTTATATCCGATATTGGCCGACCTCGGTTTTTTTGACAAAAATGAGCTGACCCGAATTTCCCAGCCGGAAGCTCTTTTGGGCGACATTCCGGATAGCCGCATTCCGGGTTTTGAAACTACCAATGGCGCTTTGGGCCATGGTTTGGGCGTGGCCTGCGGCATGGCCCTGGCTTTGAAGAAAAAGAAATCGGATTCCAAAGTTTTTGTTTTAATGGGAGACGGAGAATTGTGCGAAGGAGCGGTTTGGGAAGCGATTATGTTCGCCGGACAGCGCAAGCTGGACAATCTCTCGCTGATTATTGATAACAATAAAATTTCAATGCTTGATTATTGCCAAAACATCATTGATTTGGAACCGTTGGAAGACAAATTTTCGGTTTTTAAATGGCAAGTTAAAAGAATTGACGGCCACAACATAGCCGAAGTTTACGAGTCATTGAAAAAAATAAAAGAAGGAGGAAACGGTCAGCCCAATGTTTTGATAGCCGATACCGTCAAAGGAAAAGGGGTTTGCCAATTGGAAAATGACGTTTTGTGCCACATTAAATCATTGAAGAAAGACGAAATTATTGAAGCAATTAAAAACCTGCGATGAACTCCGACCCGACCATAAAAACAATGAGAGATGTTTTGATAGAAGCGATTTATAAAAAGATGGCTTTAGACGAGCGTGTCTTTTTCCTGTCGGCCGATTTCGGCGCTCCCGCTCTTGATAAATTAAGAAAAGATTTTGGGGACAGGTTTATTAATGTCGGAATCGCTGAACAAAATTTGGTCAATATCGCGACCGGCTTGGCCTTGGAAGATTGTATTGTTTACGCCTACGCCATAGCGCCGTTTTTGACAATGAGGGCTTATGAGCAGATAAGATTAAGCTTGTCTATTTCCGCCCAGGTAAAACCCGTCAACGTAAATCTGATAGGAGTGGGCGGCGGGTTAAGTTATGACGTGGCAGGCCCGACCCATCATTGCCTGGAGGACATCAGCCTTATGCGGCTTTTGCCCAATATGACGGTATTCTCGCCGAGCGACTGGAAATTGGCGGAAAATTTCTTTGATTATTCTTTTGATAAAAAAACGCCGAAATATTTCCGGCTTGACGGTAAACCGGTTTCTTTGATTTACGATAAAGTCGGCGATCTGGATTTTGAAAAGGGATTTTATGAGCTGGTGAATGGAGACAGGACATGCCTGGTTTCTACCGGCTATCTGACTCATCGGGCTTTAAAAGCGGCCAAAGAAACACCGGGGGTGGGCTTAATTGATGTTTTTATGTTAAAGCCGCTTGATGAAAAACGGCTCTTTGAAACCTTAAAAAAATACGCCAATGTTATTACTCTTGAAGAAGCCTTTGTAAATAATGGAGGGTTGGACTGCTTAATCTCCAAAATACTTAGCGATAACCAATCTGGCATTAAATTAAAAAGACTGGGGGTAAACGATAAGCATGTTTTTGAGCTGGGAAGCAGGAATTATCTGCATATGTTGAATAATTTAGACGATGAAAGTATTATTAAAACAATTAAGGAATTCAGTTTTTAATTTATTATGAACGCGATCAGATATCATCTCGCTGAAGACACTATTGATAAAAACGACATTGACCAGCTGATTGAATGGCTGAAAACCTATCCTCGGCTGACCAAGGCCGATTTGACATTGGCTTTTGAGAAAAAATGGAGCGATTGGGTGGGTAAAAAATATTCGGTTTTTTGCAATTCCGGCTCTTCGGCTAATTTGCTGATGTATTACGCGCTTTTGCTGTCGGGGGTTCTTAAAAACAAGAAAATTATCGTGCCAAGCGTGGGCTGGGTAACTACTATCGCTCCGGCGATTCAATTCGGATTTGAGCCGATAATGTGCGAGGCCGATAAAGATACTTTCGGTTTGGATTTAAACCATCTTGAAAAGTTGCTCCAGGAACATAATCCCGGCGCCGTTATCATGGTGCAGGTTTTGGGAGTGCCTCACAAAATGGACGAACTGATGGCCTTGAAAGAAAAATACGGATTTGTCTTGCTTGAAGACGCCTGCGCCGCCATGGGGGCTTCTTACCACGGAAAAAAAGTCGGGTCTTTCGGCGATATGTCCAGCGCTTCGTTGTATTTCGGGCATCAGATATCAACCATTGAAGGCGGGCTGGTTTCAACCGATAATAAAATTTTTAACGACGCTTTGCTGATGGCGAGAAGCCACGGTTGGAGCAAAGACCTTGACAAAGAAACGCGCGGCCAGCTGATAAAAAAATACGGCATTGACGATTTTCACGCGCCGTTTGTTTTCTACGAGCCGGGGTTTAATCTCCGCTCCACTGATTTGAACGCTTTTCTGGGAATACGCCAAATTGATAAAATGGATTGGCTGATTAACAGACGGAGAGAAAATCATGGCATTTACGAAAAGATTTTAGGCGGTTATCTTTATACCCAAAAAGCGCCGGCCGATTCGGTTGTTTGCAGTATTCATTTCGGTGCCTTGGCCAGAGACGGCGAAGAAAGAAAAAAAATCGTTATGGCCCTGGAAGAAAATGGGATTGAAACGCGGATGTTCTCGGCCGGCAATCTTGGCTTGCATCCTTTTTGGTATAATCGTTACGGCAAGGCGTCGTTCCCGATGGCGGATAAAATTCATCATACGGGTTTTTTTCTTCCCAATAATCCTTCTTTGACCCCGAAAGACATTGAATTTGTTTCCAGCATAGTATTAAACACCTTGCTTCACAGCATTAAAGAAAGAGCCCATTTCCCCTTATCCAATCCTTCTTTGGCTCCGATTGCCAGATTCGCTTCCGTTAATACCTTGTTTGATAATTTAAAAAATGAAAACAAAAACGAAAATAATATGGAAAATAAACCGGTCAAAATTTTAATCACCGGCGGCGCCGGCTATATCGGTTCAGTTTTAACTTCGGAGCTTTTAAAACAGGGACACGAAGTGACGGTTATTGATAATTTTATGTATAATCAATTGTCGCTTTTGGATAGCTGTCATTATAATAATTTAAAAATCGCGCGGGGCGATGGCCGAAACGAAAAATTAATTGCCCAGCATATTAAAGAAAAAGATTTTATTATTCCCCTGGCGTGTCTGGTTGGCGCGCCGCTTTGCGACAAAGACCCGATAGCGGCCCGGGCTGTCAACCTTGAAGCCATCAAAACGATTTTGCGGCTTCGCGAACCTCATCAAAAAATAATTTTTCCCAATACCAATAGCGGCTATGGCCGACAGCAGGAAGGCGCTTCTTTTTGCGATGAAAATACGCCGCTTGAGCCGATTTCTTTGTATGGTCAATTAAAAGTAGAGGCGGAAAAAGCTATTTTGGAAAGCGGCAACGGAATTACCTTGAGATTAGCGACGGTTTTCGGCATCAGTCCTCGAATGCGCCTTGACCTTTTAGTGAATGATTTTGTTTATCGCGCTCTCAACGATCGTTTCGTTGTTCTTTTTGAACCGCATTTTAAAAGAAATTACATTCACATCCGCGACGTCGTCCGCGCTTTTATTCATTGCATGAATAATTTTGAAGTTATGAAAAACGAGGCCTATAATGTCGGTTTAAGCGACGCTAATTTAAGCAAACTGGAACTTTGTCAGGAAATCCAAAAACAGCTCCCTGATTTTGTTTTTATGGAGTCCAACATCGGCGAAGACCCCGATAAAAGAAATTATATCGTTAGCAACGCAAAAATTGAGAAAACCGGTTTTAAAACCCAAGTTTCCCTGCGGGAAGGCATTGCCGAATTGATAAAAGGATACCAAGTTATTAAGAAAAACCAGTTTGCGAATATTTAATTAATGGAAAAACAATTCAAAAAAGTTCTCATCACCGGAATAAGCGGCTCCGGCGGAAGTTATTTGGCTGAATATATCGTGAATAATCGTCCCGAAACGGAAGTTCACGGCATAGCCCGCTGGCACAGCGTTTCGGAAAAAAATAATCTGGAAAATATCGCCGATAAGGTGAAAGTTCATGAATGCGATTTGAACGACTTGAGCTCCGTCATCAGGGTTTTGAAAGAAGTCAAACCCGACGGCATCTTTCATCTGGCTTCTCACGCCAATGTCCGGGCTTCTTTCATCAATCCAATAGCGGTTTTAAGCAATAATATCCTGGGAACCGCTAATCTTTTTGAAGCGGTTAGAATAGCCGAAATTGACCCGGTTATTCAGCTTTGCAGCACTTCCGAAGTTTACGGCCAGGTAGACCCCAAAAATGTTCCCATTAAAGAGGATTGTCCCCTCAATCCTTCTAATCCTTACGCGGTTTCCAAATTAGCGCAGGATTCTTTGGCCTATACTTATTTTAAAAGCTACGGAATGAAAATAATCAGAACGAGAATGTTCGCCTATTTGAATCCCCGGCGTTCCGATCTATTCGCGACTTCTTTCGCGACGCAGGTGGCTAAAATTGAAGCCGGTTTGCAAAAGGAATTGCGTCACGGCAATTTAGATTCAACGAGAACTCTTATTGATGTTCGCGACGCCATGGAGTCGTACTGGGAGGCTTTGCTTAAATGTCGTTTCGGAGAAGCGTATAATATTGGAGGCGCTACGGTGATAACAGTCGGTGATTTTTTGAATGTTTTAAAAAATAAAGCCAAATGCGAAATTCCTTCCAGTATTGACCCGAATCTTTTGCGGCCGACCGACGTTACTTTGCAGATACCCGATATCAGCAAGTTCCAAAACGAAACCGGCTGGAAACCGAAATATTCTTTTGAAGAAAGCGTGGAATTTCTTTTGGAGCATTGCCGAAGCGAAGTAAAAAGGCGGCAATCTTGATAATTATTTATCAAACATAAAAGTTTCTATGAATGAAATAGATGTAATTCTGATTTATCCTAAAACCGGCATAGACATCGGAGCCACGGTTAGCCCGCCGCATTCTCTTTTGACCATTGCCGCTCCTCTTCACAAAGAAGGATCTAAAGTAAAAATCATAGACCAAAGGACGGACGCCGATTGGAAAGCCCATCTTATTGATTATTTGGGAAAAAATCCGATTTGCGTCGGAATTTCTTCAATGACCGGAACCCAGATTTATTTTGGCATTGAAGCCGCGAAAATAGTCAGGAGTTTTGCCAACGGGAAAATTCCCATAGTTTGGGGAGGGCCTCACCCTTCCACTATTCCCGAACAAACTTTGCGAAGCGAATATGCCGATATGGTTTGTATCGGAGAGGGAGACGAAACCTTCAAAGAATTAGTTGACGCTTTGGCTGAAAAAAGGCCGCTGAACGAAGTGAAGGGAATCGCCTTTAAAGATAATGGGAAAATAGTAATCAACCCCTCGCGTCCTTTAATTGACGTAGAAACGCTTCTGCCGGTGCCCTGGGAATTGATAGACGTGGAAAAATATATCCATAAAGATTTTTACATTAAGAGTTCTACCCGCAGTTTGGATATCGGACAAACCAGCCGGGGATGTCCTTTCCAATGCGGGTTTTGCAGCAGCGCCACCATCAGGCAGAGAAAATGGCGGTCAATGTCGGTTAAAAAATCCTTGGAAAATATAATTGGACCGGTAAAAAGATTCAATCTCAATGCCGTCTGGATCAGAGATGATGAATTTTATATTGACCGCGAAAGATCGCATCGCATCTGCGAAGGTATAGTTAATTCGGGTATTAAAATAAAATGGTACACCTCGGGCACCCGGGTAGACACTTTCAACATGTTCACCAATGAACAAATTGAGATGCTTAAAAAAAGCGGAGCCGATACCTTAAAATTTGGCGCTGAATCCGGTTCCAATAGAATGTTGGATTTAATGAAAAAAGGCATTCATTGGGAGGACACGATTAAGGCCAATTTAAGAGCAAAAAAACACGGCATAACCCCCGCTTTTTCTTTTATAATCGGATTTCCCACCGAAACATTTGACGAAATAAATCAAACTATTGACTTATTTATTCGGCTCAAAAAAGATAATCCCAAGGCCCAGTTTGAAGTTTTCGGTTCTTTTACTTCTTTGCCGGGCACTCCTTTGTATGATTTGGCCATAAAAATGGGCTTAAAACCGCCGCAAACCCTTGAAGGTTGGAGTGATTGGCTTTGCGACGAATACGACCTGGAGGGAATAAAAATTCCCTGGTTTTCTTACGCTGAAAGAAAAAAAATAGGCAATCTGGCTTATATGAGCATATTGGCCAATGGTTCTTTGAACGCCATTCGCGGGATCAAAAATAATTTTATTCGTTTTATTCTTAAATCGTTTTTTAGTCCGATCAGCAGTTTTGAAAGATTCAAGCTTAAGAGAAAGTGGTATGGTTTCGCTCCCGAGCTTGACTTGGCGAGATACTTGCGGAAGAGATTTTTTTATCGCAATTACAAAAGCCTGGAATAGACAATCGTTTTAGCGTTTTACGAAAACATAATAATCCGGCCGTTGCATCAGGTTTTCGTTTATCATCAATCCCTCTTTTTTTTGTTCCGCGGTTAATCTTCGCGTCAAAATATACTTGACTAGTGTTTTCAGGTTTAAATCGGGGAACGCCAGGGGACTCTCGGTTTCAAAAACCAAATCATAATCTCTGTTTAGGGATTGGATATAATCATTATTGATATTCTTGGTGGCGCTGTCAGGAGCGATTATCAAATAATCTCCTTTTGATATTTCAAAAGTTTTGTTGCTTTGAAAAATAGTGAAAGGCTGGCGGGAAAGAAAATCGTTGATATTTCGGGAGGCGCCGTCTTTGGTTTCAATGTTAGATTTAAAATCAAAGCGTTGCCAGGATAATTTTTTATACTGAAAAAACTCCGTAAAAATAAAATAGCTGGCCAGACCGGTGTTCGGGTCAATAGCGTCTAAAAAGATGTTCGCCCGTTGGCGCGGATAACGAGTGTCTATGTCTTTAATCACGAAATCCAAAGTTCTATTAAAATTTACGGAAAGATATTTGTAAAAAGTCAGATAATGTATTCCTGCCGGAAGAGCATTGAACAATAAGGCCGCTCCGGCAATCGTCGCGACTGTTTTAAAGAAAAAAGTTCTTTGTTCGCATTGGCTAAAAAAATAAATTAACGGCGGCAAGGCAAGAATATAAGCCGGAAACAAAGTATTTGGATTGAATATATTTAACGCCAAATAACCGATTACGAACATGGAGCCCGCTACCAGCATGGAGTCGTAAACCGGGTGTAATTCCAATTGCCGTCGCAGGGCTTTGTAAACTCGCCAGGCGGTAAAAGGAAGCAGTAATAAAACCAAAATAGGGTCGCTGAAAAGCCCGTAATTTAAAAGATTTTTCACAAACACCAGCCAATGATTATAGGCAACTTGACCGTATAAAACGGCGTTCGGTTCAAGATGCCGATAAACGATAAAATAATAAAGAGATAAATAAACCAGGCAACCCAAAAGCGTTAAGCCGTCAAAGATTTTTACTCCAAGCTTGGATTTTTTCCAGGATAAAAGCAAGTGAAAAACAGCGAAAGTCCCTAAGGCGATAAAAGCGTTTTCTTTGATATGGATGACTATGTTGGCGCTGATTATTCCAAAAATTAGATAATATAATTTCGGTTTTTCAAGATAACGGAGAAAGAAATAAAGGAAGATGGCGTAATAGAAAATTATGTTTCTTTCGGCGATATGAGTTCTAAAAAAAGCAATGGCCATGCCCGGAAACAACGAAAGCAGAACCGGCGCGATGTAGATTAAAAATCTGCTTGTGGTAAATCTGGCCATTATCTTGACGAAAAGAATCATCAAGACGACATACTGGAAAGCGTGGATAAGATAATACCAGAAAGGCGAAGGAGATTTGGAAAAAAGAAGAGGGAGGTTATATTCCGCGTCGCCCAATATCGCCAAACGGCCCGTCTTGGTGAGATTGTCGTAACCCGCGGGGGGATTAGCGCTGTAATAAAGGAGAGGTTTGCCGTCTTGGAGAGTGTGAATAAATACATAATCGTCCACCGGTCCGAAATTGGGCTTTATCAGCATCAATAGGGCATAAACGGAAACAAAAATTATGAAAATCAGACGATGCCGGTTGATTTTTTTGGTGTTCATTTTTGCGACCGATCCTTTCCCTTATTTATGAATAAAAACATAAAAATCCGGCCAGCGCATAAAGGGTCGTTTCTGACTGACACCGAATAATTTTTGGCCAGGAGACGCCCCGACAGATAAAAAGTATCTGATGATTTCTTTCAAATTCAACATCGGAAAAGCAAACGCGCTCCTCGTTCTGAAAACTAAATCATGCTCATTGTTCAAGCTTTCTAAGTAATCCTTATTGCTGTTATTTTTTATCTCGTCGGTGATTTCGGGCGTTACGATTAAATAATCGCCTTTGGCTATTTTTGAGGCGGGTCCATATTGAAAAACCGTAAAGCGATCTAATGACACTTTTGTGTCATGGATTGACGAATCGCAATCCGGCGTTTTTTTTTGGTTTGATTTCAGGTCAAATTGTTCGGCGGTTAAGCCTTTGTAAAGTAAAAATTCCGAGAATTTAAAATAAGCCCAGGCTTGATTCGCGCCGCAAATCTCCGTTTCGGCCAGAAAGATATTAGCTCGCTTATCGGGTTTGGATTTAATATCTTTAATCACGAAATCCAAAGTTTTATTGAAATTATTCGGCAGATATTTGGCGTAAGTGAGAAAATGGAGTGAAAACGGCAGGGTGTCAAAAATAAATAAAAATCCGGCCGTTAACGCCAAGATTTTCCAAATTATTTTTTTATTCCAAACTTGAGGGACAAAATAAAACAGCGCCGGAATGGTAAATATATACATTGGCGCGAAGTAATGAAATTCGTAAAGATTGATTATAAAAAACGGGGCTATATAAACCGGAACCATCGCCAATAAAGAATCATAAATAATATGAGGCCTTTCGCGTTTTATAAAAATTCTGTATATTCGCCAGCCTATCAGCGGCAGAATAAACAATATCATTATCGGGTCAACGATGAAGGCGAAGTTGAGAATATTTTTTATGATAGCGACAAAATTAGCGGTTGTTTTCCCGTAAACAAGAGCGGCGCGGTAGGGAAGGAATACAAGAAAAAAATAGACAATAGGAAATGAAATTGAGCTTAGAATAACCAACCCGTCAAAAATTCCGGCTTTGTTGGAGAAAATCGGCGACTTCGTTCGCGGGTCATCGTTGTTTGAACTTGGCAATGATTTATCTTCGGCGCCGCTTTTCCGGGAAAAAAGAAGATGGCAGGAAGTAAGGGCGGCTAAAGCGAGAAAAGCATTTTCCTTGCAGTAGATAGCTATATTAGCGCTGATAACCCCAATTATAAGATAATATAATTTCGATTTTTCCAGGTATTTGAGATAACAGAAAAGAAAAATTGTGAAGTAAAATATCAGACTTTTTTCATTGCCTAAAGTCGGGAACCAAGTGACGATCATGCCGGGAGTCAACGAAAGGAGAACGGGAGTGATATGCGTCAGAAATTTATTTGAGGTGAACTTGGAAAGAATCTTCGCCAAAAGAAACATAAACACAACATATTGGAAAGCGTGGAGAAGGAAATACCAGAAGGCCGAGGGAGATTTTGAAAAGAAACCAAACAAATTATATTCAATTGTCCCCATTGGGGTGAATCTTCCCATTTTGATCGGGTCAAAATCAGGGAAACTGGGGCTATAAAGCAATATGGGCTTGCCCGCCTGGAGGGTGCGGAGAAACATAATATCGTTGCTAATTCCAAGACTGGGCTTGATTAATATAAGCGAGGCGTAAGCCGCCGTAAAAATCACAAAAATTATTTTCCACCAGTTGATTTCTTTGTTTTTGAAAGCCGAAGCCATAAATTAATTCTAAACGCTTCCCCCCCGATTTTCAATATTGAATAATTTTGAATGCCCATTTATACTTAAAAGCATGAATATTTATAAAGATAAGAAAATATTAGTAACAGGCGGAACCGGCTTGATAGGCAGGCCATTGGTGGAAATGCTAATTGAAGCCGGAGCTAAGGTCAGAATCGCTTCTTTAGACGATCCTTCAAGGGCGCATCCGGCGGCGGAATTCAGACGCGCCGACCTTACTCAATTTGATAATTGCTTGGAGGTTTGCGAAGGCATGGATTTTGTTTTTAATCTCGTCGGCATTAAAGGTTCTCCGGTAATGGCCGCTAAAAAACCGGCTAGCTTTTTTGTCCCCATTATTTTGTTTAATACCAATATGATGGAAGCCGCGAGACGGCGCGGGGTGGCAAGGTATCTTTACACCAGCACGGTTGGCGTTTATTCTCCCGCCGAGATTTTTTATGAAGACGACGTTTGGAAAACTTTTCCCTCGGAGAATGATAAATTCGCCGGTTGGGCCAAACGAATGGGTGAGCTTCAAGCCGAGGCCTATAAGATTGAATACGGTTGGGACAAGATTGCCATTGTCAGACCGGCCAACGTCTATGGATCTTATGATAATTTTGACCCGGCCAATGCCATGGTGATTCCGTCATTAATTAGGCGCGCTTTGGACGGCGAGAATCCTTTCGTGGTTTGGGGGGACGGCTCGGCCGTGAGGGATTTCATTCACGCCCGGGATGTGGCTCGGGGGATGATGCTGGCTTTGGAAAAAGGTTTGGGCCAGCCCATAAACCTGGGTAGCGGCGAGGGTGTCAGTATCAAAAAACTTGTTGAAATCGTGGTCAGTAATATGAAGACGAAACCGGAAGTCGTTTGGGACACTTCTAAGCCGACCGGAGATAAAAAGAGATTGATGGACATAACTCGCGCCAAAACCTTGTTGGGATTTGAACCGGCGGTGTCCATTGAAGACGGGATCAAAGAAGTCATGGAATGGTACGAGGGGAATAAAGATATTGCTGATAAAAGATACAACGTTTTCACCGAAAATAAATAATAATGGAAAAAGATTTTGTTAAATGGTTTTCGGGAAAAACGGCTTTGGTGACGGGCGCTACTTCCGGAATCGGCCGGGAAATGGCTAAATTGTTGGCTGGTCGCGGTTGCCGGATTTTGGCTTTGGGAAGAGATAAGGAGTCAATGAATTCTTTGCTAAAAGAGCTTAACGCGAATTCCAGGCTTCTTTCAGAGGGTTTTTTGGTTGATTTAGCCGATAAGGACGCCCGGCGTAAATTAATAAAAAAAATCAGCAAAAATTACGAAATTGATATTCTGATTAATAATGCCGGCTTTGGTTACATAGGCGATTTTTATTTAATGGCCGAAGATTTGGCTGACGCGATGCGCGAAGTTAATATAAATACCGTTGTTGATTTTTGTCGGGAATTTCTGCCGAAAATGATGAAAAAACGCCAAGGCGGAATTTTGAATGTGGGCTCCACTGCCTCTTTTTTTGGCACGCCCGGTTCAAGTTTATACGGCGCGACTAAGCATTTTATTTTGGGATTTACCGATGGCCTGCATCAGGAAGCGCTTTCTTCCGGCGTTCACGTAGCCGGAGTTTACCCGGGCCACACGCATTCGCGGTTTGTGGAACGCGCCACCGCCGGCAAAACCAAAAATTGGCATAAAGCCATGAGCTCGGTTTTGGTTGCCGAATTGGCTATTCAGGGTTTAAGCCAGAATAAAATAAGAATTATTCCGGGTTTTTACAACAAAATGTTGTTTTGGGCCGCCAAGGCGTTGCCGATTTCTTTCATTCTAAAAGAACTTCGCGCTAAATTTGTTAGAAATCACGCATAATGACCTTGAATTACAAAACTACACTGCGAACAGCGGACAAAAAAATTTTCTTCAACCCGCTCACGCTCCGACTGTGGTCGGAGCTGCGTTTCCGTTTGGGTTTCAGAAAATTTTTTTGTCCGCTGTTCGCAAAATAGACATTTTGTAATTCAAGATAATAAAAATGTTCAATAAAATTTTAAGATGGCTGAAGACGCTTAATTATCCTTCTTATGTGATATTTTTTGTCACGGCTAATTGCAATGCCAAGTGCAAAATGTGTTTTTACCAGGACAATATGGCGGAAAACCGCGGCCAGCATGAATTAACCGTGGCCGAATATGACGAAATAAGCCAAAAAATAAAATCAATCAATATCCTGGGCATTTCCGGCGGCGAACCGTTTTTCAGAAATGACCTGGCCGAAATCATAAAAGTTATTTACAAAAATCGCCGGCCTTTGGTGGTGGACTTGCCGACCAACGGTTTTTTCACCGAAAGCATTCTAAGGCAAGCCGAAGATATTGCCAAAAATTGTCCGGAGATGATTATTGACCTACAGCTTTCCATTGACGGTCCGGAAAAAATACATAATGAAATTCGCGGTCTTAAAGACGGATTTGCCAGAATGAAAGAGACATATGAGGGTTTAGTGAATTTAAAAAATAAATATAAAAATTTGAGGGTTAAGGCCTGCGTGGTTTATTCCCATTATAACGAGGGTTGTATTGAGGAGCTTTTTGATATTATTGACAGGGATTTTAAAGACCTGGACCGGGTAGTGTTCTCGGTGGTTCACGGCAGTGTCAGTAACGCCGAGGCCTTTCAGTTTGATTGGAATAAATATTTCGCGCTTTGCGAGAAAATACAAAGGAAATTTATCGTGAAAAACCCGGGTGATTTTCACTCCATTTTTACCATGGCCTTGAGGATAGTTAAAAATAATTTTTTGAAGAAAACTTTGAAAACCAAAGATATGTATAAAAATTGCCAGGCGGGCAAAAGAGTCATTGTTATCGGCGAAACCGGAAAAGTTTTTCCCTGCGAACCGCTTTGGCAGTCGGTCGGGGATTTAAGAAACAACAATTATGACATTAACCGGATAATGGATTCGGAAGAAATGAAAAAGTTTAATGAAAAGATTATTGAAGGAAAATGCGATTGCCATTGGGGATTGCCGATGTCCAACGCCCTGCTTTACAAGCCGAGATATTATCCCAAGATAATTTTGGAAATGATTAAAATTTTCTTCAGAAGTTTATATGTCCATTAAATTAGACCTCCA
>Ga0209541_10008174_pt1 | contig 17351 bp, 18 predicted proteins | sample RifCSPlowO2_01_FD_184027 | JGI IMG/M metagenome (GOLD analysis project Ga0209541, IMG submission 184027) | Groundwater microbial communities from Rifle, Colorado - Rifle CSP2_plank lowO2_0.1 (SPAdes) (version 2) | ecosystem: Environmental > Aquatic > Deep subsurface > Groundwater | place...
AAAGTTCCATTCGCCGGTGGCGGTGTTGGAACCGGTGCCGGCGAAAACGAAGGTGCCGGTGTCGGTCAGGGTAAGGAAAGGAGAGCTGTTGTCCTGGAGTACGAAGTCCCCCGTCCCGTCAAGGTTGAAGGTGTAGTCAACATTGCCAAAGCCGATGGTAGTGCCTGTTTCTCCGGAAGCGTCAAGGCGCATCGAGTTAACTAGCTCGTCAAAGTCAATAGAATTTGAGTTGACCCCTCCGGCGGCAGTGTCATCTTGTTCCCATGTCAGTACCCCTGCCCCATTGGTAGTCAGGACATAATTGTCAACGGCGCCGTCAGCCGCCGGCCAGGTGTAGGTGACGCCTCTGAAAGTAGTACTACCTGAAATAGAGGCGGTACCTCCCACTTCGAAATTAGAAGAGACCGAGGCCGTGCCGGTAAATAAAGTTCCGCCGGTTTGAAAAGTAATTCTTGTGTTGCCGGAACTATCCTGAATATTGTTACCACCCACCCTTAAATTATCTCCGGACAAAATTATCAATCCGGAATCAGAGTTTAAGGTTATATCGTTTGAATCAGCCGACTGAATTGTCAATGCTCCGTCACTGTCCAGTGTTGAGGTCTTCAAGGTTGTCGCTTCAAGAGTTGCTGAAGATGAAGCGTTAGCGCCGAACAGAACAAATCCGTCAAAAGCGACCGAGCCGTTGACTTCCAAGCCACCGGAAATTAGTAAATCGTTAGAAGCGTCAATCGTACCAGCATGAGTAGTTGTGTCAGTGCCAAATCTAGAATAAGCGACCGTAGCTAATCCGCCGAATTGCCCGACACCGGTTGCGTTGATAAATCTCCCGCCGTGAACCGTCTCGGCATTTATCGCGAACCCGGAAGCGACAATCCTCTGGCGAGGAACAAGTGTTTCAAAACCGGAATTAATGGTATCAGAAACCTGAACCTCTAAATAAATACGTCGCGAATCAAAATCCAAATCCAGCGCGCTATAGCCGGCCGAAGTATCGCCAAGCAAAGTGTTAAAAACGCCTTGCGTAACTTTTATAGTTATCGCCGTTACGCCGGAATTCCAGAGTTCGTTATCACCCGTTGCCGTAGAATGGATCTCAAATTTGAAATAACGATTTGCCCCATTCCCGCCAATAAGATTTCCGGAAGCATCGGTCAGCCGTCCTTGAAAACTTAAAATTTGAGGAACGGCGGCATTTAAACTTGAAGCAAAGTAGTAAAAATAAAAGAAAGCGAAAATAACTATTATCGCGTTTAGAGATTTAAATATTTTGCCCTCCTTTTTCATTTGTTAGAGAAAATATATTTATAAATAAATATATTTTCTCTAACAATAATTTTAACATTAAAACCCCTCCTTGGCGGGGTTAGTTATCAACATCCCGTTAGAAGTAAGACGCCCCGACTTGAGTCGGGGTCGTCTGCCGACCATGCCCAAAGGGCAGGTCGGACTTCTAACGGGACTAGTCGTTTTTTGTAAACAAGGTAATCTCCTGCCAAAAAATGGATATTGCCTTCTTAAATGAGAGTATTGATAGCATATATCTCAAATCAACTACTTCTCTCAAAACCCAGCCCCAGAAACCTTTTATATTCATGCCTCCCCATAAATGCGCCAATGCGTATTTGCCGCCAACCGGCGCTATCCATACGCCGTAGAAAGGATCGTACTCAATAACTTTTTTATTGTTTATTAACCTCCATATATTTTTAGCAACTATTTTACCCTGGTCAACGGCGACATAGGCCAGCGCCGGAACCGGCTTGCTTGTTTTGGGGTCTATGAATTCCGTATTGTCGCCTACCGCAAAAACGCCGGGCAAACCGACCAATTCCAGATCGTTGTTCACTTGAAGCTTTTTTCCGCCGGAGGCGGACCCGCCTCTGGCGGGCTTTTCGGTCAACGGCAGAGCCGGGGTTTTTACCAGCAGGTCGGGAAGACGAATACCAGCCGTCCATATTATCAGGTCCGTCTCGATCTGTTTTCCGGTCTTCAATTTTATATAGTCGCTTCCCACTTCTTCGGCCGCCGCATTTTCCATCACTTCTATGCCCAGCCGGGTAAGTCGTTTTAAGATTATATTCCTTTCGCCGTCAGACACAGCGGGTAAAATTCTGGGTCCGGCTTCAAGAAGAATTACTCTCTCACACCTGCCTTTTATGCCGCAGGCCTTGGCGAGCTTTTTGACACAGCAGGCAAATTCAGCGGCAACTTCGATACCGGTAAATCCGGCTCCGACAACCGCCATTTTTATCGGCCGGGGTCTATGTCCGGCCGCAACTTCTTTGGTCAGCTCTTCCGCCTTCTGGTTCAGAATGAGGCCGTCTTCAAGTTCTTTAAATTGAAAGGTGTATTCTTTTACCCCCGGAATGCCGAAATCAGCCGCCTGACCGCCAAGCGCGATCACAAGATAATCGTAATCCAGTATCTCCCCTCCCCTTGTGGCAACTTTTTTATTTTCCAGATCGATCGCAGATACTTCCGCCTGAATGAAATTTATTTTTTTATCCTTAAAAATGTCGATGTACGGTATGCAAATAGTTTTCTTAAGCCGGACGGCAAAGGGGTCCCTTTTCACACCGTAAGCGGAAGCCACTTCGTACAAAGCCGGCACAAATAATTGATAGCTCTTTTTGTCTACCAAGGTTATTTGCGCGTCATTTCCTATTTTTTTACTTAAATCTAAAGCACACCGAATTCCGCCGAACCCTCCCCCAAGAATTAAAATTTTGGTCATAAATAATCTGCCGGATTTAATGTTGCACCGATAGGAAGTATGCCGGATATTTTGCTTTCTTTTGTCGTAAATGTTTTTGGCGCATAGACCATAAAATGTATATGGTAACCGGTTGACAAACCAGTCCTGCCTATATTCCCAACCACATCTCCCCTGTTGACTTGCTGACCAACAGAAACGCTCCTTACGGACATATGGGTATAAGCAGTTACCAATCCGTTTTCGTGTTCTATTGCAGCCCATACACCGTAAGCAGAAGGCGCATTTCCTATGGCTATAACTCTGCCGTTTTCTGCGGCACGAATAGGAGTACCGTACCTGGCAGCAATATCTAGACCATTATGAAATCCTCCTTTCCCGTTATTACAATCCGAGTAATATCTGCGAGCAAAACGTGTTTCGATACATCCATATAACTGACTCACATTTCCCTCCACGGGCCGACCAAGTATGCCGGGCCGCGCCAAAGGCAAGCTGTCGGGATCAATGGCCTGACGAAGCCGGTCTTCCAAACGGAATATTTCAAGATTTGCCTGGCGTTCAAGTTCCTCGGCCTCTGTTAACAACTTCTGATATTCAGCTTCTTGACCTTTGGTTATTTTTAATAAACCGTCTTTTTCTTTTTGGGTCCCGGCCAAAGATACTTTCTGCGCGACCTGCTGACGATTTAAATTTTCCAGCTCCGATCTTTTGGTTTCAAGACTAGACCTATGTTTTTCGTAGGCATTTTTTGTTGATTTTAAATCGGCGACAAACGTCAGCAAACTGTCGCCGACATCGGCTGTTTGCTGGATGCGATTTAAAAAATCAGAAATATTCGCGTTTTTCATTACCGCTACCAACAAACTTTCCTTATCCTGTTTGTAAACTTCCAGAAGCAACTCTCCTATCGCGCTTTTTTGGTACTCTATTTTGCTTTGTGTTGTATATATTTCATCAGTTACATTACTTATTTCTGAGCCGGTTTTATTTATGTTTACGTTCGTCAGATAGATCTGATTCTCCGCGTATTTTATTTTACTGTTAAGATTGTTAATTTCGTTCTGTAAAGTTCTGGCTTGCGCCTGCGTGCCGGCGATATTCTGACCCAATTTTTCTTGTTCTTTTATTAGACGCTCTATTTTTTCTTTATTGCTTTCTATCTCTGCTCTTATGCGTTCCTCATCGGTCTGGGCAACGGCAAAGCCAGAAAAATAGAAAATAGAAAATAGAGTTATAAAAAACAAAAGTTTTCTCATTGCAATTTATCTATTGCCTTGTTTAGCCTTTGTAGAACCGCGTCCTTATTCAAAACAGACGCAACATCAACGGGGTCAGGTGATTTCTCTCGGCCGGTCAAGGCAACTCTGAACGGCCAATACACCAATCCCCTGTCACCTAACTTTTTGCCTAAGTCATCAAGTAATAATCTTAAGGCATTCTTATCGGCCCAGCCCCAATGTTCAATGGTTGCCCTAACCTGTTCTAAGGAATTCTTAACTTCGTTTCTTGAAAAATCCTTCCAGTCCAAAAGATTTGAGTCGTAATTTGGCTCTTTCCAGAAATAATCAAAATTCCCGACATCAGTCAGCTTTTCAAGCCGTTCCGTGATAAGAGGAACTGCGGCAACCGGAATATCCGGCGACACAATGTTCTTAAATTCTTCCGGAGATAAATTTTTAATATATTGCGAATTAAGCCAGTTAAGTTTATCGATATTAAATACCGCCGCCGATTTATGGACTTTTTTCAATTCAAATTCTTCGGCCATTTCTTCTTTGCTCAAAATCTCTTTTGAATATGTATAACCAAGAAAGCCCATAAAGTTCACTAGCGCTTCGGGGAGGTAATCGTTTTTATATTCCGTTACCGACATCGCTCCGTGACGCTTTGAGAGCTTCGTCCTGTTCGGCCCAAGAATTAACGGCAAGTGGGCAAACTTCGGCGGCGTTGCGACAAGGGCTTCATATATCAAAATCTGTTTCGGCGTATTTGAAATATGGTCTTCCCCTCTTATTACGTGAGAGATAGCCATATCAATATCGTCCACTACCACAGCAAAATTGTAGAGGGGGGTCCTGATGTCCTTTGCTAAACTAAAATCTCCCAGCAAGTGTTCCTGCCACTCTATTGTTCCCCTTATCTCGTCGTCGAAGCGAATAACTCTTGTCGAGTTCTCATCCACCGCAAGGCGTATGATCTGGCCTTTCTGCTTTCCCAGTTCCGTTCTTTTGTGTTCGCAGATATGCTTTGGGGCTTCTTTTCTCTCTGCTTGCTCTTTTTGCTCTTTTTCCAATTCATCTTTTGTGTGATGGCACCAAAATGCCTTGCCGGAATCAAGAAGCTGGCGGATGTATTTTTCATAGAGAGCCAGGCGTTCCGACTGCCTGTAGGCCTCGCCATCCCAATCCAGGCCGAGCCATTTCAAGCTTTCTATAATATTTTCTTCATATTTCTTATCTGACCTTTCAAGGTCGGTATCTTCTACCCGCAGAATAAATTCACCGCCATTCTTCTTGACAAAAAGCCAGTTAAAAAGGGCGGTGCGGGCCGTACCAATGTGTAAATTTCCCGTTGGAGATGGGGCTATGCGAACTCTTACCTTATCCATAACAAAATTTTAGCGTAAATCGGTCTTTTTAACAACGCCGAAACCCCCGCCTTGCTTCGCTTTTGCGTTACAGTAGCGGGGGCTAGTTCTCGCACTCCATTCGTTGTCCTCCTTTGCATTCAGGCAGAGTTCAGAGCACCTTGACTTCGACGACATTGGTGAATTCCTTCATTTTGCCGTCAACTACTCTCTTCAGAATAGCCGTACAGCGATATGTAGCCGAGGAGAGGTTGAACCCGAAATAGTGAGTTGACCTTTCGTTCTCTCCCCCAAGCTGCTTCTCGCCGCTTCTGAACTCGCCGCCGTCCAGGCCGTCGCACTCGACGCGGACAACTCTGTTGCCTTCGTGCGGCTCCACCGCAACTTTCAGCTGTACCTTGGCCAAATTGCCAAGCAGAGAACCGACAAAGGGTCTCAAAGTGCTTATCGTGACCTGCTGTTGTTCGGCATACGCCGTTCCAATAGCAGTCACTGAAAAGAACAAACTCACGACAAGCGCCACCTGTTTCATATTTTCCTTCATGGCGCACCTCCTTATAGTTTAATTATACTCCCAAAAACATAGTTTGTCAATTTGGTTATTTTCAGCCCAAAATGTAATCTTTAAAGTAATGTATATTATCGAAGTCATCCCGCTGACAATTCTGCCGCCTAACGTGCCTCAAATATTGAGCTACTTTTCTGACTCGGAATTACCTAAGGGCGCAGTGGTAGAAATATCTCTCAACAAGAGGAAAGTGAACGCGGTGGTTATCTCTTCAAGCTCTCTTGAAAAAGAAAAGTTATCCTTGAAAAAAGTTGATTTCCAGATCAAAAAATTAACAAAGGTCCTTTATGAAGACCCCCAGGTAAGCGACTACCAATTAAAGCTCGCCGTCTGGCTCGCCAGGTACTATTACTCCCCTCTCGGCTACACGCTCAAGACAATACTTCCCTCATTCGCCTTCAAAAAGAAGTATCCGCTAACCGTCGGCGAGAAAGTTATCCACAACTTCCCATTAACGACACGAAGTGTCGTTAATCCACAGCTGCTTATTTATAAGACAAAGGGTTTGGCGGAGCGTCTTAGGACGATTGTAAATAAGTTCCTGCAATCTCAACAAAAGGCAACATCGGCAGCGGGACGGCAAGTCCTGATAATGGTTCCTGAAAAAACCGCAATTAATTACTTCGTTACCAACTTGCCTGAAAAATTCCAAACATCCGTCGTCTTCTCGGGTTTATCAAACGAGAAACTCTACGACGCATGGCAGAAAGCACGGTCAGGAGAAACAGACATCGTCATAGGCACGCGCCAAGCCCTGAATATGCCGTTCAAAGACCTGGGGTTGCTCATAGTGGACGACCCGCTTCACGAATTTTACAAATCCGATATGGTGCCGAGGTACAATGCCGTTACGCTGGCCCATAAGGTCGCTGAACTTAATAATGCCCGGCTTGTCCTTACATCGGTCATTCCGGGCATTGAGAATCACTACAAAGCAAAGAACGGCGTATATGAACTAAAGCATATCGAATCAAGGCCGAAATTTGATGCGGAAATAGTCGATATGGCTCAGGAAGTAAAGAACGCCAACTGGTCGCCTATCAGCAAAAAACTTAACGAAGAACTTTTGGCGTATCTCCGGGAGAATAAAAGAGTTCTCATATTCTCTCCCCGACGGGGTTATGCCGGGATATTGATATGCGGGAATTGCGGTTCAGCCGTTAAATGCCCGCAGTGCGAAGTGGCTATGAGGACACACCGATCAGTCGATATGCTTCTGGTCTGCCACCACTGCGCCCTGTCAAAACCGATGCCAAAGAATTGCTCCGTATGCGGGAATCACAACCTAAAGACGGTGGGTCCGGCCGGTACGCAAAAAATATACGACTACGTAAAAGCCCGGCTAGCTGCCGCAGATATCAAGGCAACCGTTCTCGCTCTTGATACGGACATCGTAAAGAATGAAACGGAGGAGGACGAGATAATTTCAGAAATATCTAATCCGCCGGCTGGCGGAGGGTCGGTACTGATCGCCACTCAAATGGTTTTTTCTCATCGTTTTTATCTCAATTTTGACTTGATAGCCATTATCAACTCGGACGCGCTTACGAACATACCGGATTTCAAGTCGGAAGAGAACTTGTTCTGTCAGATGGAAAAATTTGTTAATTTTGAGCCCAAAAAATTGTTGATACAAACATATAATCCGGAAAATGAGTTGATCGAAAAAGCCGTTGCGGGCGACTATATCGATTTTTATGATAACGAGCTCAAGTTAAGAGAAGTTCTCAACTATCCCCCGTTTTTCAAATTGATAAAGCTTACATTCAGGCACACCAACAGAAACAAGGCGTCTTACGCAGCCAGAGTAACGACGGAAAAACTTAAAATGGCTGTCGCCAGAATGCGCTTGGGAAATGAGATAAAGATAATAGAGGCCACTCCTGCATACATAGAAAAGGAAAGAGGATTATATTTTTATAATATTTTTCTGAAAGTACAAGAAGGTTATCAGGACATCAACGACCTGCTCAAATATGCCGGCCCGGGGTGGCTCATAGACGTAGAGCCAAGGTCACTGCTATAATCTTTTTATGGAGATAACGAGAATCCCAAACAAAGTATTAGCGAAAAAAGTAAAAGAAATTTCCGTTTCTGAGATAAAGAGTGGCTCTTATAAAGAGCTGATTTCAGATATGAGAAAAATAATGATAGAAAATAATGGGGTTGGACTTGCGGCCAATCAAGCTGGTAAAGATTTGAGTATTTTCGTTATAGACAACAAGTTGGCGGAAGAGAGTAATGTTCCCGATGCTTTCATAAATCCAGAGATCACCGAATACTCAAAAGAAACAGACGAGACGGAAGAAGGGTGTCTTTCAATACCTGACTACTGGGCACCGATAAGACGTTCAAAGAAAATAAAAATAAAAGCCATTGACGAGAACGGCAAGAAAGTAAAGTTCAAAACACGAGGGTTTTTAGCGCGCGTCCTTCAGCATGAAACAGATCACTTGAACGGCAAAACAATAAAAGATAGGGCTAATGGAAAATAATCTCAATATAGTATTTTTCGGAACTCCCGACTTTGCGATGCCGGTTTTAGAAGCTCTCGTAAAAAACGGATACAATGTTTTTCATTTTCAATCGAAATCTCTAAAGGACGAGGAGGTTTTTGAAGATTTTAAAAAATTAAATCCTGACCTTTGTGTTGTCGCCGCTTACGGCAAGATAATACCTCCCCGTTATCTTAATATTCCTAAATACGGCTTTGTGAACGTCCACCCTTCCCTGCTTCCTAAATACCGAGGCCCGTCCCCTGTCCAGACCGCTATTTTGAATGGCAATAAAGAAACTGGGGCCACCATAATGGTAGTTGATAATGAGGTAGATCATGGCCCGATACTAAGTAGTATTAAGTATAAAGTATCCAGTATTAAGTATAACGAAGAAATTACGGGCGACTTGTTTAAATTGGGAGCCGAACTGCTTATTGAAACATTGCCTAAATATATCAGCGGGGAAATAAAACCGGAGCCGCAGGACCACAGCCAAGCGACTTTCACGAAGATGTTCTCACGAGAGGATGCGCGGATAAATTGGAGCAGAACCTCTCAAGAAATATACAACCAGATCCGAGCCCTTAATCCCGAGCCGGGCACTTGGACAATGTGGAAAGGCAAAATAATTAATATTAGGAAGGCAGAACTTGCTGACGGAAAGCTCAAGATCGAAACCATCCAAATTGAAGGAAAAAGAGAAACTCCCTTCCGGGAGTTTCTCAACGGCTATCCTGATTTTGATGTTTCTCAACTTAATTAGAATATCAGAGGTTGGCCGTTATCGTATGAGTCAAGCTGCTGTTTATTTATCGGCGCCACTTGGTCTTGCCTTATCCTCAGCCGTTTCACGACTTGCGGAACGATGAATCTTTTTGTGCCGTCATTAACAACCTGATAAATATCGGCGCTTGACGGGTTCTCAAGGAAAACATACTGGTTCCTCGGATAGAAGTTGAACTCCTTTTTGCTTATCGTTATCACATCCTCTTCCTTGTCGCCGTATGATTCAAAGACGCGCTTATTCGGTATCAGACGTATCATATGGCCCTCGGTGATGTAGTATGACTTTTTGCTGTCGCCTTGGACTTTGGTCAACTTTGCTCTCGGGAACGGTTCCAGGTCTTTGTAAGTCACGCTCTGGACGGCAGCCAAGTCAAAACCATAATCAAAGAAAATATCAACCGTAGGTATGAAATGTTTCTGTCCTCTGATTATCTCAAATATGGCATCATTGGTTTGCAAGCCGAGGGTTTGCTTGTAGCCATTCGTTGCCGGCACTTTAACCAATATCACTTCATCATCGGAAGCGGTTCTTTTGGTAGCGACATTGGCTATTGATGCCTGGAGGGCGTTGCTGAGCGTCCCCGTGCCGACATTGCCAGTTGTTGAACCCGTCCCTGCGGGGACCGGTCTCTGCGGCTCAACGCGAACGGCAACTTCGGCAGCGGGGCCATAGGTCCTGCTGACCACTCTTTGCGGAGCGCCGCAACCCATTCCTATGGACGACAAAGCTCCGCAAACAAACGAAGTCAAATCACCGCCGGCGCCATAAATAACTGTGTTAGGTGAATTATTATTGTTTAAACTATTAACAACTGACGACGGAGTCAAAGAATCACTAACGATATAAGTGATATTAACTCTATCAATATAAGCGCTGGCTATTACGGGACTTTCTCTGGTTATTACAGCCCTCCAGCGTAACTCATTGCCTACTGAATCAAATGTATATGTAAAACCGGTGTTTACTTGGGTCCACCTGGAACCATTGTTGTTGGATAAGTAATAAATAATTCTTGTGCCTGAAGGTATGTTTTGATCTACATCTAAACGAGCGCTTATTATCGCCTTGGAAGGATTGGCCACTACTTCAGACGCCACTGCAGAAGAGACCGAATCGTCGGCAGTATAGAATCTGCCCGACACAAGTTTGGCTCCTGTTTGGCCTCGGTTAATATCAGAATAGAACGAAAGGTCATCTGAAAAAAGGAATACTTGGTCAGCGCTTGCTGGAATCGCAGTTAATGTTAGGCCGGCTAAAACCGCTAAAATAAGTAATTTATTTTTCATAAGTAATGTTGTATAGTAGAATATAAGATTATTAGGATAGGCATATTCGGATAACGATTAGGTCGTTCTGGCGCGATAGCGACAGACAACAATCAAGCTTAATACTATTCGGATGCTATTATAACATATTTTTATTATTAATGCAAGAGACCATACTTGATATCCAAAACTTAACCGTATCTTTTGATGACAATAAAGTCATAGACGATCTTAGTTTTTCCATAAAAAAGGGAGATGTTATTGCCATTGTCGGCCCTAATGGCGCGGGCAAATCCGTTCTTTTCAGGGCTCTGCTGGGCCTTATCCCCTATCTCGGCAAAATAGAGTGGTCGCCCGACCTGAAAATAAGTTATGTTCCCCAAAGGTTTAACGTTGAAAAGGATTTTCCTCTTACCGCAAAGGAATTTCTCCGTTTGAAGTCAAAAGATCAGAACAAGATCCTGGCTGCCTTAGAATCCGTGGGGCTGAAAAATAAGCAGAGCGATATCCACCATATCGAACACCACCTCCTGGACCAGCGGCTGGGCTGGCTTTCCGGCGGACAACTCCAAAGGATCCTTGTCGCTTGGGCAATTCTGGATGATCCCGATGTACTACTGTTCGATGAACCGACCACCGGCATTGACGTCGGAGGCGAAGAAACAATATACAACCTGCTCAAAAAATTGAATGACGAGATGGCGCTCACCATCCTCTTGATATCCCACGACCTCAATATTGTCTATAAGTACGCGAATAGCGTCCTCTGTCTGAATAGAGAAAAGATATGCTTCGGTCCGCCAAGGGATGTCCTTGATCCCCAAGCACTGATAAAATTATACGGAGGAGAGGCGAAATTCTATAAGCACGAACATTAAATTAGGAATTAGGATTTAGGAATTAGGAAATTAGGATTATGAATGATTTATATCTACAATTAACAGTTGCCATTCTGATAGGCATCGGCGCCGGTTACCTTGGCTCTTTTATGGTTTTAAGGCGAATGTCCCTTGTCGGCGACGCTTTGTCTCATGTCGCTTTGCCGGGCATAGCTTTAGCGCTGCTTTGGAACTTTAATCCCTTCTTCGGAGCGTTCACCGTGTTATTTGCCGCAACTTTAGGAATTTGGGCGCTGGAAAGAAAAACGGAGCTGCCTTCGGAAACATTGGTGGGGATATTCTTTACCTTAAGTTTGGCCGTCGGTATTTTGCTTGTTCCGGATCACGAATTATTGGAAGCATTATTTGGCGACATATCCTCCGTAACTATCCCCGACCTTCTGATAACTTTGGCATCCGTCACGGCGATAGTCGTTATAACTTCTTTTATTCTCCGCGGCCTCACGATCAGCACGCTGTCCAAAGACCTCGCCAGATCAATGAACGTATCGGTGGATAAGATCAATCTTCTTTTCCTTATAATGGTGTCATTAATAGTCGCGCTGGGACTCAAGGTCGTCGGCACCCTGCTGATGGGCTCACTGGTCATCATACCCGCCGCGGCCGCAAAAAACGTCAGCGTGAGCGTTTCAAGGTACGTATTTCTTGCGGCGCTATTCGGCGCTCTGGCATCCATGGGAGGAATATTCGCGGCCGGATTTTTGTCAATTCCCGCCGGTCCTGCCATCGTTCTCACGGGGGGTCTGATATTTCTCATAACTCTTGCCCCGTATATCAAAAAGAATTAGCAAAGCAGTTGTTCTGATAAAACACTCTGAAAATTATTCGCAATACAAGTATTGAGAACTAACTTCATGTATTATTGGCTTTGCGGCCGCAGAACTTATTCTTTTTGTATTACGGGGCTTGTTTTTAAGAAGTACTAGGGGTACTCTTACAAGTATCTACTCTGTAACTTAACAAAGAGGAAAAATGCGGTGGAAAAACACTAAGAGCCATCCCAATCTTATCTATTTTCTGATAATTTCCGCCTGTTTGAACTTATTGCTTATGCCCCTAGCCCTGTGGAACTTTAATGACTTAAGAGAAAGCATAATGAGCGACGAGATAATCGCCTCGATAGTCACAAGTGAAGAAGACGAGGAATTCATAAGAAAAATATGCGAAGACCTGGGGCTTAAAAGCAAGGTGACAATGTTCATAGACCCTTATTATGTACACAGCTTTCTTGGCCCTTCTCTTAATTATGACCTCAAAAAGCTTTTGTCAGACCACCCTATCGTTGTAGACCGAAGGGATCCAACCAGAATATTGATGGAAAAATCAATTTACGGCGAGTTAAGCGACTCGGAAAGACGAGTTGCCATCGCTCACTCAATAGGTCACATATACATATTCATCCGTGATAACGGTATGGTGGGCCCAAGTCAGGATTTTGAACTTCAGGCCAACAGGATTGCTATAAAATACGTAAGCCCTGATAGTGTCATAGATTTTTATCGCCAATATGGAGACAATACCCCTGGTGTAGAAATACTAATAGACGACCTCGAAAGACAAATGCCACCCAAATCGACAGGTAGTCAATAATGATTAAGTGGTCTGGTCCATCGTCCCTTATATTGCTCTTTGCTGTTTTGCTTATGTTCGGGATATTTGTAATATCCGAGCCCATTCCAAAAACTAAGACAATTGAGAACAAAGCAGCTCCAAATCATGACACGGTCCCAATAGAACCCGCCTCAACTAAATTCGAAGTTGCAATAAGTCATAAGTTTGACGAACTTATAGCAAAGGCCCAAAGTGATATAGAACAGATTTTGGGTTATAAAATTCGTATAATCGTTTTTGTTGGGCCGTACTTCCGGTATCTTGGATTTGTGGCGTTTTTAAACACATACTACCAACCCTACTACGGTCTAAGTTTAGACGATGAATTTTTGGAAGAATTAACTGAAGCGGAAATAAATGCTGTAATACTCCACGAACTTGGACATATCTTGCATCGATCACCACCAAATCCCAACCGCAATCAATCAACCGAAGCCGAAGTTTTGGCCGACAGTTTCATGGGCAAATATCCTGAATACTCTAGCCCAAAAGACATGATAAGCTTGCTCGACAAAGCACACAGCGACTACTTGATCAGAAGGAGACGCTTAGAACACTTGGAAAAATTAGCCCAGGGCCAATAATGGCTCTTTTCTTTTACTTAAAATATGCTAAAATAAATGACGCTATGTCATTAGGCGTAAACGAGCTAAAACCGAAAACATTTATCCTGTACGAGGGTCAGCCCTATGTCGTTTTGGAAACCCACCACTTGAAGATGCAGCAGCGCCGGCCGGTGGTCCAGACCAAGATGAGAAATCTGATAAACGGAAAGGTCTTGGAGAGAAACTTTGCTCAATCAGACGTCTTTGAAGAGGCCGATATCGAACGTAAGAAAGTGAAATTTCTTTATAACCATAGGGAACAATATTGGTTCTCTTATGAGAATGATCCGTCAAAGAGATTTTTGCTCACCGAAGAACTCATTGGCGAAGCAACCAAATTCTTAAAAGCAAATACCGTTCTTGACGCGATTGAATACAACAGCGAGATAATAAACATAGAGCTGCCGGTCAAAATGGATTTCAAGGTAGTGGAAGCTCCTCCGGCAATACGAGGCGATACCGCCCAGGGCGGCGTAAAACAGGTAGCGATAGAAACCGGCGCCTCCGTGAATGTGCCCCTATTCATAAACCAGGACGATATCGTCCGCATCAATACCGAAACCGGAGAATATACGGAACGGGTTGAGAAGGGTAAATAATTATTTTATCTGATTATTGTTTTTGTCTTTTACGAAAGGAAGCACTTTTTGCCAAAATCTGGGGTGGTCGACTACTATTTCACTGATAAAAGCGAAAGGAATAGCGACGGCAAGAACAACGAAAACAACTCGCGGGGTTATCTCGGCATCGGTGGCAAAAAATATCGCCAATAGATCCTCTGCCAAACCCATTACAATACCGATAACAAGAAATTCAATAAGACGAAGTTTCTTGAGTTTGGTCATATTTCCCTTACGTTAAAATCGGTGAATTCGCTGCCGTCTTCGTTGAAATGAAACTCCCCTTCTATTTTCTTCCCTGCTAGAACAAGGGGTAGCCAATGCCTATCATCCGCCCACATCGAGTCAAAAGGTATATCCTGATGTTTGTGCCACTTGGGCAACATCTCTTCTGACTCTGCTGGCTCTCCGTTCCAACTTCTGGCCACAAATATGTGGACATGCTGGTCCCAGTCGGGCTTATCCTTGAAATGAAATTTTATATTGCCCACTTCTTCCAGGTCATCCTCTTTTACGGCCACCCCGATCTCTTCACTTATTTCCCTGGTCGCAGCTGCTCTAATACTCTCTCCCTCGTCTACCTTTCCTCCAACACCATTCCACTTGCCAACTGCCGCGCCAAAACCGCTTAAGCTCCGCTTCTTTACTGCAAGGAGAATCTCATTATCTTTAATTAAAAAACAAAGCGTTACGTCTCTCATCGTTAGTTGATCGAGTTCTTTCTTTTCCCCTTCCTCATAAAAATAAGCATAAGAATGGGGATAATTACCCAAAAGAACAATGCCTCTTTTGTGGCAAAATATGCCGATAAATACTCCGGCATTTTTTCTATTATCTCGTCGGGGATGATATTTGTGATAACCGCTATAAGAAGCCCTATTTGCGTTAAACTTATAATAGCAACGGATATTATAGATGACTCTTTAAGCGTGAACCTGGCCCTGGCAAACGAGTTGTTCAAAATTGCAAAAGTAAGCAAATATATCAGCATAAATACGACTATCCGGGTTGTATATATTTCTTCGGTTATACCGACGAACCCGTGAAGTTGTTCTAAATATGGAAACGCCGCATCAAAGGCCAAAGCCACATAAATTCCGAGGAGCGATATAAGCGCCTTGGTCTTACCTAAACTCAACCCGTAAAGTATCAGAAAGACCAGAGCCAAACCGACAAAAAGCGTCGTCGGCCCCATATCTAACTGCTTGATCAGCTTAGAAAGATCCAATCCTTCAATTATAGATAATAACTTCTCCACAACCTTATTATATAACATAAAATTTCGGCTTGCTATAATGCCGGGAGTTTGCTAATCTGTGTATGGTTTTTTGATAATGAGCTTAAAATGCTGAACCTGACCGTCCCGGAGATCACCGACAGATTGGCGAAATCCAATGAAAGAACAAGGACTCTCAAATCAGATCTTCAGAGGGTTGAGGCCGATATTGCAAAGGTGCACCAAAGAAAGACGGATCTTCTGACAGAGCAGAAGAAGGAAGAGAAAAGAATTCAAGCGGCCGGAAAAGCGCTCATCCTGGTTCAAGGCGTACCCGCAAAAGTTTCTCAGATCCGCAATCGGATATTGAGAGAAATGGAGCACCTAAAGAGAGAAGATGTAATAACAGTTGTCGAAAGTAGAAATTTGGGAACAGGAATCGACGCTCTCAAAACAGAACTCCAGAAAAGATGCTCTCATCCGTTTGTTTATCGCGAACAGGGGTATGAAGGAAGTCCTTCGCAGGAACGCGAAAATAGGCGACCGGAATACAGATATTGCATTGTCTGCGGACTCAACGAAAGCGGCAAGTCAAACGGTCAATATGATTACGTGGGGACCCGCTTTGAAAAGTTGGCTGATGACGATAACAGAATAGTTGAGGACGAGCCTTGGACTCCGGAAGGAAGAAATAGGGTAAATATCTGGCTCCCCCTCGGCGCGGTACTCCATCCATTCGAAGAAGAAATTGCCAGAGTGCTGAATTCATAAACCCCGTCACTTAACAAGGATTTACCCGATTAACGACCCTATTTATAATTTCATAAAAGCACAGCTTTGTATTGAGAATTCTAAACATTGTCAAATTAAAAAATCGGTTGGGAGTTATATCCTCGTTAAGTGCGGGGTAAAAACAAAGTCCCCATTTACGGGGATCTTTTCTTCTCTGAATTAGTGCTTCACTGTTCCTTCATTCGGCACTTTAGCTCCTCATTCATTTTCTGTATCCATCGTCTATGCTTGGGAATACAAAGAACCAAGTGGAAGAACAGCCAAGGAGTATTTACTACCGCGAAGGAAGAAATTACGCACAAAAAGAACAAATCGAATCCTTCCGCAGGGAAAAGAAAACCTCCCTGCCAACGTTCATAAAATCCCCAGAAAAATATCGCTGCAACAGCAAGGTATACAAACCGGACAAAGACAATGACCAAATTGGGCCAAAGGGACTCAAGAACTTTTTCGTATCTCGTAACTACCAAGAAAAGTGTAACCAAATCCCCGAAAAACATAAGTCCAAAAACAACACAGGTAACAGTCGAAAACCGATCAAAACCCTTTACTAACCCTAAATTAGTAACGGCCAAGAATCCAATGCCCACTAACAAAAAGTTGATTAATTCCAGCAACCAAAGCAACCCAGCAGAAGTAAGAAATAACCACCCGCCCAGCGTTCTCGGCATCGTCAGTCCTTAAATTATCAAGCAACTATGGACAGTATGGTACTACAATTTGATATGTATCACCAGGTCTCCGGCTTGGCCGGATCTGGAGACATTTCCACCTTTTGGCACGACGATATTATGGTCGCCATCAATGCTTTCCGGAACGAGAATGTCCAGTTTTCTTTTGGCCTTGACGCGGCCGTCACCGGAACACTTGTGGCACTTCTTTTCGGGAAATTTGCCTTTCCCGCCGCACTTGTGGCAAATGCCGACTCTTGTGAAATATCCGAACGCGCTTCTTGACGTTTGCCGGACCTGACCCATACCGTGGCAGGTCTCGCAGGTTACCAGGGAGTATCCCCTTTCAATGCCGCTTCCGTCACACTCTTTGCATAAATCCAACGCCTGAAATTCTATCGTTTTCTGCGTGCCCAGATCGCTTTTTTTTATGTGAACCTCCAAATATAGATTCTCGCCCCTAGTGTTTTCTTCTCTTTCGTAAGTTCTGCCAAACCCGCCGCCGAACATATC
>Ga0209541_10008175_pt1 | contig 17350 bp, 25 predicted proteins | sample RifCSPlowO2_01_FD_184027 | JGI IMG/M metagenome (GOLD analysis project Ga0209541, IMG submission 184027) | Groundwater microbial communities from Rifle, Colorado - Rifle CSP2_plank lowO2_0.1 (SPAdes) (version 2) | ecosystem: Environmental > Aquatic > Deep subsurface > Groundwater | place...
TACATCAATCGCTTCAACCCCTTTAATTGTAGCCTTCACATTTCCCGTATGCCCAACCATATCCGCATTCGCAAAATTCACCACAAAAAAATCATACGCCTCCTGATCCCGCAGCAACACATCCGTAATCTCTTTCACCCTCATCTGTGGCACCGTATCATACGTCTTTACCCGACGACTCGCAATATGCACCCGATGTTCGCGTGGAAAAATACACTCACACAACCCATTAAAAAAATACGTCACATGCGCCCACTTCTCTGTTTCCGCAATCCGCAGCTGCCTCAAGCCATGTAGCGACACAACCTCTCCCAGCGTCTTAGTCGGCGCAATCGGGCCAAATGCCACAGGCACTTTTAATCCAGAATCATACTGTGTCAAAGTCACAAATTTCAAATCAATCAACTTCTTGCGTTTAAAATTTTTAAATTCACCAAGCACAAACGCTTTTGTCAACTCCCGCGCTCTATCTGACCGAAAATTAAAGAATATAACTGAATCATGCTCTTCAACACTACATTTGTTCAACAACAACGTCGGCTCAAAAAACTCATCCGTCTCACCAATAGAATACGCTAAATCCAACACCGTAAAAGGATCCTTCGCCTGCCGTCCAATACATTGCACCATACACTCATACGCTTTATGCTCCCGATTCCAGCGATTATCCCGATCCATCGCATAATATCGCCCCATCATCGTGGCAAGCTTCCCAATTCCCAACTTCTTCATCTCATCAAGCAACATTTTAATATACTTCTTCGCTGATTTGGGCGGCGTATCTCTCCCATCAAGTATCGCATGCACATACACCTCTTTTAATCCCTGCATCTTTGCCATCTTAAGCAACGCAAACAAATGCGAAATATGCGCATGCACCCCTGAATCACTCAATAAACCCAGTAAATGCAACGCCGTCTTATTCTTCTTCGCGTGGTTCATCGCCTCAAGTAACGCTGTATCCTTAAAAAAAGAACCATTTTTTATCGCCCGTTCAATTCGTACAAAATCCGTCTCAACAATTCTCCCCGCCCCAATCGTCAGATGCCCAACCTCCGAATTCCCCATATAGTCACGAGGTAGCCCCACCGCTTCCCCAGACGCCGAAAGCAACGCATGCGCATACTTCTTCCATAACAAATCAAACTCCGGTGTTTTTGCCAGTGCAACAGCATTCCCTCTACTCTCACGTCTACTACCCCACCCATCCAGAATTAATAATAATACTTTTGATCTATCACTACCACTTTTTTTCATATAATACGCCATTTCTTCAGAGTTCATAAATCTTTTTCTACAATATTTCTCACTCAAAAGTTATATAAATTACACTTAAAATACAAAAAATATGAAATATCCTAATATTGAAGACATAATATCATCCTATCAATTACCCCAAAATATTAAACAGAAAATTACTCAAATTGCAAAACACCATATCGAAAAATATAAAATAAATAATTTTAGTCAGATCTATGAATATGTTGCAGAGCTTGTAGATAAATTTACAGTACCGTGGGAAGAGAAAAATACGGTCTCCCTAGATCAATCAACCGCTTCATCTAAAAGAACTCTCCATGAAAAAATAACCTCAAACAACTCTGCAGAGACCGAAAGATTAGAAGAAAAAATAAAAAAAGAAAACACAGTTTCAACAAACACATCGAAGGATCAATTAAAAAAAATATTCTCAGAATCTGATATAACTACACAACAAATCATAAGTGTATTATTAGAGAAAGTTCCACAATTTCATATCCCTCAAATTGCAGCTGCAGATATCATTAAAAATCGCACAGTACAATTACTCTCTTCATATTTTAAATACGGTCGGTTACAAATACCTCCAAGACCTATTAAGCACATTAAATTTGATAATAAAATAGATATCCATTACGCAAAAAGAAGATATGGTGGAAATCCTCTCGCTTTTTTGAAAGAGCATGAGGAATTTTATGCTCAGCTCACTCGAAGTCAACTAGAGGAAATTGATCGCGGACTATACGCAGCCCTGTTACGTAAACACCAAATACAAGAAGCATTGGAACTAAATTTATTACTATCCACCCCATTATATAGGGGACACAAAACAGCACTGGAATTTTTTATTGCACATAAAGAAAAATATCATGGTTTATCGCGTACAGAGTTACAGAAAATTGATTCAGGGTTATATCAGAAATTATTAAAAGAAGAGAGACTCAATCAACTTATACTACCCAAAAGAAATAGATGGTTGCATCAAAGTCCGTTAGCATATTTTCTTAGTCAATACGAAATCAATAAAGACATATCTCGAACAGAACTTAGAAAAAGATATTGCTATTTATATAATAGATTAAAAAAAGAAAATCAACTATCAGTAGCTATTCCAAAAAAGAAAGGTAACAATTATCACGGTTACGAAACCCCCCTAGCCTATTTTCTTGCACAAAGTACAACATACCAAGGACTAACACGCTCACAACTCCAACAAAAAGACATGGCAATGTACATGGCATTATGGCGTGCCAAACAAATAGAAGCAGCAATCCCTGAAAATCACAAAAACGAAAAAAAACCATATCGTGGTTTTGATACCCCATTAGATTATTATCTTGCAAACCAAGAAAAATATGTTGGCATATCCAGAACACAGTTAAAAATTAAAGATAGCGGTTTGCACAAAGCATTAAAAAAACAAAACTGGTTGGACCAAACATTTCCATCTCAAATATCAATTTAAAAAATTAATTAGATCATTTTCTTATATACGCAATAATATAACAAAGCCAAAAAACCACAATCTTCATAAACAACAACTTCTTACCAAAAAAATCATGATTTCACCTGATATAATACCTCTTCGCCAAGATATACTCTGTTTGCTTGAACCACATACCCTTCTCCTCTACAAACCAACGGCTGAGAATATTTACATCCGCGCAAAAACCACTCAAAAACTTAACCCACAATCACAAGAACACCCAATCATCCTGCTCACATCCTATAATGCTGCAAACCAACAATATCACGAAAACCAATCTCTCCTTGCCACAACACAACAACTCTTCTTTGACATCCCGCCAAAAGGATTAGAAAGACGACTACAACAATTATATGAAAAATAGAGATCAAAATTATTTCGCCAAATTAACCGCTTGTCCAATATAAGCAGCCGCATAAGTACCAGATAAAAGAAGAGCCGACCCCTCCACAAAACCGCGAAGAGCTCCAATTGCTTCTCGTAATCGCAATTCATTTTTTAATCCATCTCCCAATTCACAATCTCCTACACGTTCATAAAAATCATTTCTATAATTCAAACTTTGTACATAACCACTACATAAAGCAGAAACCATTCCAAGAGTAGCTGCTTTATGAACAGAAGTTAAACCATTCCCAATTACTAACCCCGCCGCCACAGGTACAGCATAAAGCAACGTATTAGACAAAAATGAATAAGCTGTATCTTTAAGAGTATCCTCTAACGATCTCTTAGGCGTCGTTTGAAATACTTCATCTGGATCATAGGGGTTATACATACACCCCCTAAATTGGCTCCTATTTATAAATATTTCTAAAATTTATTACTGATAAATAGTTACAATAATTTTACATTCAAAATATAACTCACAAACCCTAACGCCACAAGCGCCGTGCCATATTTCTTTTCAGGAACAAAACTCTTAACAATCGTTCTCCTATCCATTAATGTAAATTTTTTTTTATCAGTAACATCATATAACTCATTCAACATCACATCTAAAGTCATCTTCGCTTCTTGCTCTGTTCCATGCTCCATATATTCAACCACTAATCCACCATATCTTTTCCCACTATTAGAATTAACCAACCACCCATACTCAATACCAGCCGTTAATCTCTGCCCTTTCACCCCATCCACTCGTGCCATGATCGTCTCAAGCACCGAACCGTGTACATATTTTCCTGGCTTCACTACTTCTGTTGCAACTCGTGGCAATATCGAAGAATAATTTACAATATTATAACATTCAATACCCGCATCCGCGAGCGCCAAATGAAACGAACCTGCATGCGTAGAAATATCACTTTCCCCAACTCCACAGACTGTAAAAAATTCATACGGAATTCTATTCCCAACCACTACTTTCTTCATTATCCTCAACCTCTTTAAAATACAAAAAGAAAAAACTACTATTTAAAAGTTTCTCAATCCTGGTTCCTGCTGACTTGCACAATGCAGCGTCCCACCATCTTTAACCATATCAACACAATCTATACCAACAACTTTGCGATCTCGAAAATACTTCTCAATAATCTCTAACGCCCGAGCATCATTTTCATGTTGGAACGTTGGTACAACCACCGCAGAATTCCCAATATAAAAATTCAAATAACTTGCGGGCTTTCGTGCAAAACCCGTATGCAAATGCTCCTGCGCCTCCACTTTCGCCATTGGCACTCGAATAATATTCAAAAATTTCCCTGTCTGATCACGAAACCCAACTAAACGACGATAATTCTCATGCAATCGTGAAAAATTCACATCACTCGGATCCTCTTCAAACGCACATAACACCGTTGTTGGATTCACAAATCGTGCAATATCATCAATATGTCCATCCGTATCATCACCAAATAATCCCTCATTCAACCATAACACATTTGATACACCTAAATAATCGCACAAATATTTTTCCAGTTCATTCTTACCCAACTGTGGATTTCGATTAGCATTCAACAACACCGATTCTGTCGTTAACACCGTACCACGCCCATTCACATCAATTGCACCACCCTCCATAATGATTCCGGGACGAAACACAGGCAATTTCAAATATTTGTTCATCTTATCTGGAACAATTGTATCACGAAGAGAATTCTCATACTTGCCACCCCACGCATTAAAATCCCAATTCACCAACGCATTTTTGCCATGAGCATCATTCACAACAAACGTCGGCCCATAATCACGAATATAAATTTCACCCGTCTTAATTGAATAAAAATGTAGATTTGAAGTTAATACATCATATTCTTGTAACACATCACACGCTCTTTTTTTAACTTTTGTATTCGGAACTAAAATATTCACTTCCTGACCAGCAGATAACGCCTCAACCCAACGTCCATACCCTTGTTCCACTCGTGAAACTTCACTACCCCACCATTCTGTATTATGCGGCCAACTTAACCAAATTGCTTTCTGACTCTCCCATTCCGCCGGCATCCTGTATCCTAATTCTCTTGGCGTTAATTGTGCTGGACTCATTGTTTACTCTCCCCTACTCTTGTAAGAGAGTCGTAACTCTTTGGTTTTCTATTTCCTAAAAATCCCCAACTCTGCTGTGACTTCGTAACTTTATTCAAATCAATTTCTACAACAGCCACTTCTGCTCGATTTTCCGCACAACGATAAAGTACTTCACCATTTGGATCAGCCACAAATGAACCTCCCCAGAAATTCAAATCCCCTTCCACCCATGCTCTATTAACAGCTACAGTATACACCCCATTCAACGACGCATGACTTCGTATCGCATCCTCCCATCGCTGTCGTGAATTTGATTCTTTCTCTTTCATCTCCTCAAACCAGCCAATCGCTGTCGGATAAAATAACACTTCTGCACCTGCTAATACATTTGCTCTAGCCGCCTCAGGAAACCACTGGTCATAACAAATCAACGGTGCAATCTTTGCTTTTTCATGCTGCACTTGCACATATCCTAAATTACCGTCTGAAAAATAAAACTGCTCCCAATAAAATGGATCAGAAGGAATATGAATTTTTCGATACTTACCCGCAATTTCGCCTTTCGAATCTACCACAAGACAAGTATTATATCTTTTTTCTTCCTCTCCTAACTCATAAAAAGAACCACCAACAATCAAGACTTTACTTTCTCGTGCTAAACCCAACAAAAAATTTGTTGTTTCACCAGATTCTTTCTCTGCCAAACGAAAATACCTTTTCTCCATCGATTGCGCAAAATATCGCGTAGAAAACAACTCTGGTAAACACACAATTTCCGCACCTTTAGAAACCGCCTCATGCACAAGTTCTCGCGCACAACCCAGATTTTCAGAGATAGATTCACTCATTTGCATCTGCACTAACCCTACATGTAATATTCGCTCTTCTAACATATCTGAATAATTTTTAAAGCCCATTTATAAAAGTTAGCTAACAAAACAAAGAAGAAGTAAATTTAATTCAAAGAATAAAACCCAACCAACTTTCGTAATACACTCTCTAACTGCCCTTCACACCCAACTTCAATATCTAATTCCAACCCAACCACCTGCACATCCGAATTATACCTAGACAAATCATCACGAAAGCGGCAAAATACTCTTGTTACCTCATCATCAGATGCAGAAAGACTTTGTGGCAATCCTAATCCTCGCATCGTCTCTTTCATCAAAGAAGCATCTTCCCCCACATATAATACACGTGTATTTTCATCCCCAAAATAACCGATGCGCACACACTCCTCTGGATGATCCCGTCGTATCTCAAGCACCTCTCGCGCCGGAATATCCTGCCCGCTTCCCCCGCACGCATACGACGTATTAGAATCATAAGAACAAACCGCACTATTCCCAAGCGCAGTATATAACTTCCATAACGGATATAACTCATCATTGCTTACCATACTACCCCAAAAATACACCCTATTTATAAACCTTATCTATAATACTACTTATAAGTAACAATAGAATAGAAAGATTTATAAACCGATTTAAATACATACATGGAAATGTCCCTCGAAACTCTCCTTAAACCCTTCGAACTCATGTTCAAACCAATACAACTCATCGATGACCTAGCTTTAAACGCCTACTGCTCACTCGCTGAAACAGTAAATATAGATCAAGAAAAAAGAAGAAAAAATACAGAATATATACTTGGTGGAGCAATTCTCACAACAGGCATATATTTAGCATTACATCAACAAATCGTACAAGCTGCCACAATAATTAGTACAAGTCTATTGCATGGAATTGCAAACAAATGGAAAAATAACGAAAAAGATGGAACAGAAAAAGCATTTTGGGAATCAACACAAACAGCTTTTCGTGTAGGTACTCTAGCTCTCACAACCGCATTTGATTACAACTATGTATCAACAATAACCGACCCTACAGTTGAAAACCCAACCAATCTTTCATATGGTATAATCGCCCTAGGATTCACCCTCGCAACCTCCGCCATGTATCTGAGCAATATAGATCAAGTCTACGTAACACCACCCCAAAAACCAAATACATCTACAGACAAAAACGATTGGATACATTTCAAATAACACCCCTCCCAAAATCCCCAAACGTAACATTTATAAATACACTTTAAAATACCACCTAAAATGGAATTCAAAGTAACAAGCGAAGACAAACATAAACTCACTTTCGAACTACTCGGTGAAACACATACCTTCTGTAACGCCTTAAAAACCGAACTACAACAGATTAAAGGCGTCGACATTGCCACCTATAGAATCAACCACCCATTACTAGGCGTACCTCAATTTCAAATAGAAACAAAAAGCATTGAGCCACGCAAAGCCATCAAAGAAGCCTTAGCCAACTTAAAGAAGAAGGTTAAAGAATTCGACAAAGAAATAGGTAGTTTGTAATTTGGTATATTATTTTTTAGTTGAAAATTCTACTCCTAATTAATTCAATCTTTTTTCTTCATAACCAAAAACGCCTTCTCTAAAATCTCCACCACATACGAATGCAGCTCTTTCTTAACATCCTGCGTAAACTCCTCTTCTTTCAACAACAGTGGTTGCGAATGAAACATATCTAACTCCAACACCCCTCTTCCTCGTGCAGCATAAAACAAACTAATCGTATCCGTGCCTTTTCCATGCCCAAAGGGATCTGTTGCAAATAACGTTCGTGCAACGCCTAATAACTGTATATCCACTAAATCCAGTCCACACTCTGCTTTCGCTTTTCGTCGCAGCGACTCCTCCATTTCAACACCACGCAAAACTCTGCCCCCAACCACACACCATTCATCCTTCGCAGGAAAAGTATCTCTTTTCACAAGCAAAACACTCCCATGATAGAAAATCGCCACATCATGACATACAATAGGTAACGACGCATGAGCTAGAGCATAATCTTCACGTGGCATTAATTCAGCAACCAACCTATCACGCATAACTTCTTTGCCATTTTCAACTGCAAACTCTTTGTATTCCATATCATTCCAAAAACCACCGCCATTTATAAAAATTCACCAAGTAAAATTTCTCAGCCACATCCTTTATAAATGATATATAAGAAACATAAAATAACATGTACACACACTCCACCCAACCTCAATCACAACCTCAACCAACAAAACCCCTCACCCTAGACCAAGCTCTCCTCCTCGAACCTGGTGAAAAAGTCACATTCTCCCTCGAACCCTACCAACATGATTTACGACAAAGCTTCCAACGCCACTTCGCAAAAATCAATTTACATCACAACCACCAATACACTCTACAAGCAATTGAACAATACGCCCGTTTTCCCAAAGAACCAACACTCGCCCAAAAACACATCTACGAACTCATGTTCAAAGTAAAAGACCACAATCAAAAAGAAATCGAACTATCATATCGATGGTTTAGAATTTAACTACTTCCCCGCACCAAACGGCATCGGATACCTCTCTCGAATATCATCCATCGCTTTCACAACTAAATCTGTTCGATAGCCTTTTATAAAAGCAGCGACAATTGGTACATGACTATAATAAGGAAGTTCATTCTGAATAATCATTGGTGATAAAGTGTCATGTGGTTCTCTTATCCTTTCTAATTCTTGTGTCGTAGAAAATAATTGTTGAAACTGATGATAATGACGTAAATCCCCTGCAAACGCCTCCATCCCTGTAGAACCCACAACATATTGTAAAATATACCTATCTAAAAATGTAGCCTCTGCCATCGTTCTTTCCCATCGCAGAAACTTTGCTCTCCCTGTAAGAACAAAAAGACTATCTCTCAAATTCTCATACCCTTCCGCAACCTCAGAGATACACGCTAATTTTTCTGTCTCAAAAAACACTTTTAACGCTTCATATCCTCTATTCGCTTTCTCTTCTAAATCCTGCACCTGAGATTTCTGAACTACTAAACTCTTTATCTTCTTAAATTCCGGAACCGTAATCATTCCTGAAACCCTTCTCCCCGAACTAACCAAGCTAGAATCAGTCATACATCTCACAGAACATATTTCATTTATATACTTTATGACACATATATAAATCAAAGAGTAATTGCCTGCGGATAGGTCTCCCGCACATCATCCAACGCCTGCTTCATCAAATCAAACCGTTTCGCTCGAACCGCATTTTCCGTATCATGCCTAATTTGTGTATACGTTCTTTCAGGTAGAATAGAAATCACAGGCACATCTAAATTTGTTGCCGTATAATCAGAATTTGGAACCAATGTCTCTAAATTCCCTGCTCTTGTCATAAAAGGCCTATTTATCGGTATATTTTCTCTCTCATCCATCAAATTCTTCAACAAATTCATCCCATAAAAACCAATAACCGTCTGTAATTTAGAAGATAATAATCCCTTTTCACTTCTCATTTGATCTATAAAATGACACCCTTTTTCTACAGGATGCTTCCCTTCAATTCTCGCAATATCATAGCTCAACCCCTCATATAATCGTGCAACATACCCAATATGAAAAGATAAAAGAGCAAGTGAAGCTCCCTCTTCCCGCTCATCACAAAACCGTTTAAACGCAGTATATGCTTGATTCGTCTGGAAATCAAAACTACCCATAAGTACCTGATAAATATCTTTAGTCATAAATGTAACCCTCAAAACAAGACTATATTAAACTTATCAAACAAAATATCTCTAATTAGACCGCAACATTTAAATACTAAATCTTAAATCTAAGATATAAGATGCCAATTGCCCATATTACTCAAAGTGGAAACATCTCCCTACCTAAACAATGGCGAGACGAACTAGGCCTAGAACCAAACTCCGATGTACTGATAGAAAAACAAAACAATAGTATCATTATTCAATCCCTTCGCAAAAAAACTCTTGCAGAGGGATTCAAATCAATAGATGAAGAAATCAAACGAAAAAAAATAATCTTCACCCGAACCGAAAGCCTTGCCGACGACCTCTATGACTAAGTTTATTGATGCAAATATCTTTATTGAACGCTGGACCAATCTCAAAGCCAAAGAATTTCTCGACAAATTAGATCGTGAACTACATTCTACTTCTGTTCTTGTCCTTGCTGAAGTCGCCCATAAACTAAAACAGAAAAACATAAAATCATCTTTTGAATATCTGCGCAACATCATGGGCGCAATCAAAGTACACGATATAACCCAGGAAGAATTATTCAATGCTCTAAAACAACAGCTAGATATAAATATCAACGATAAAATTCATATCGCCACTATGAAATCCCACCAATGTAACACCATTATCTCCTACGATACTGATTTCGATAAAGACAAAACAATTAAACGAGAAGAACCATAAAATTTTCTTATTTTTTCAAACCCATTCATTCCCATCCAAAACAATTTTAAATCCCCCCACAAATAAAGCATAAATGCCCCTCGACCTCAGCACCTGCTTAAAATTCTACAAACGTAAAGATATCCAGCTTGCCATCATAGAACACGCCAGAAACAAAGAAATCGGCATGCGCTACAACGACAAATTCGGCAAACGCCCCGATATTCTCACCTATCCCAAAGACGTCCTCGAACTCGCTCTTAATGGCATCACCTCATTTCACGCCAGCGAAGAAATCTGGCACAACCCCCTCTCCATCAGCAGCGAATTACCAAAATCAGAACTCGAACAACTCCGCAGCGGCTGGGACGTCGTTTTAGATATAGACTGCCCCGACTGGGAATTCTCCAAACTTACAACCTACCTATTCATCAAAGCACTGCAAGACAACCACGTCAAAGACATCAGCTGCAAATTCTCCGGCAACAAAGGCTTTCATATCGGCGTCCCCTTTGAAGCATTTCCGCAAGAAATCGCCCAAAAAAAAGTAAAAGATCTATTCCCAGAACTCCCACGAAAAATCTCAGAATACCTGCTCAACCACATCACCGAAAGATACATCAAAATCGAAAACGACAACATCATCTTTGACAACACCCATAGCTTCACCATCCAACAGCTCAAAGACAAATTCCCAGATAAAGAATTTCTCATTCGCAAATGCACTGAATGTAAAAAAATCATCAAACAACACAAAAAAGAACAAACGCAAAACACCCAATTCATCTGCCCAAAATGCGAACAAACCAAACAAATTGAGTCTGACTACCTCAAATGCGAAAAATGTAACATCTTAATGGAAAAAATCGAATCAGCAGCCCCCTCGCTCTGCCCCTGCGGCTCCAACAGCTCAACGCTCCATTTCGAACCAACTGCAATAATCGAAATTGACACCATCTTAATTTCCTCACGCCACTTATACAGAATGCCCTACAGCCTGCACGAAAAATCTGGCCTAGTCAGTATACCAATTCAACTAAATACAATTTTACAATTCGAAAAAACACAAGCAAACCCCGAAACTCTTCCACCCCTCACACCCCAAACGCCCATTTTCATGAACCGCAACACAAGTACAACAGAATCCGCCCGCTACTTACTCAGCCAAGCTCTCGACTTTCAAGTAAAACAAGAATTTGAAAGCGATAAAGTAATCAAAGATCAAAAACAAAAAAATAAATCTTATGATGACATCGTCATCCAAAGCCCAATCAAAGAAGACTTCTTCCCTCCCTGCATCATCCGCCTGCTCAACGGCGTCGAAGACGGCAAAAAACGTAGCATCTTCATCTTAACCAACTTTTTAGGCAAACTCGGCTGGAATAAAGACGACATCGACCAATATATCCACAAATGGAACACCGAAAAAAACACCCCCCCACTCAGAGAAGTCTACCTCAAAAGCCAACTTCACCACTTCATCCCCAACCAACGCCTCCCCCCCAATTGCAACAACGAAGGGTATTATAAAAGCCTCAACCTCTGCCATCCTGATGCATTTTGTAGAAAAATAAAGAACCCCGCCAATTACTCGCTTCTACGCTGGAAAATCCATCTCGAACAAAAGCAAGAAGACGAAGAAAAATCAAGCAGGAAGCGAAAAAAGAAAGATGAAACGAATGTAAAGCCAATCACACAAAACACAAGTGAAGCCAACCAACCTAACACAAATCCAACCACCACAATTGAATAAAAATAATTGTTAAACGCACTAATCCTTCTTATTGATAATCATTATCAATAAGACACATCTATTAAATACACACATTTGTTAAACGCACTCAAAAAAAGTTAAACGCAATCAATCTATTCGAAATACATTCTCTTCAAATCTGAGATAGTACGATTCCCAAGATACCGCATCATAAATTGACAATTATCTATTACAACCCCATGTATCGCTCCATACACCATACCGCGAAATATACCATCCGAATTCATTAAATCCAAAGAGAGATCATAGTGCCCGCGTAACAACTGTACCGCCACCCCTAATCCTGCCCCCACAATAGCACCACGCACTGGATGTTTCACAAATCCCAAACCAACCAGATAGCCTAATTCTTGAAAAAAACCTTGTACCCCTAATTCAGGAAACGATTTGTCAAAATGAAACCGCTCCATATCATACATCGGATTCATCTCATGTACAACGAACTCTAACGTTTTTTTTGTATCCATCAAAAACCCAAACATCCCCCCATTTATCAATCTTTCTCAAAAACTACCAAAAAGTAACAAATGAATCAAAATATTTATATACCCTCTGCCCATATTAAAACCATGGTATACCTATACATACAACAAGCCCCTGGACGTAACGAAAATCATTATCATCAAAACGATACAGATGCAGAAATATTAGCAGCAAAAGTTGCTGGCATCTTTGAAGCATTTCCCGCAATAGCGTTTCCTAAAGATAAAAGCGATATAACCACAATGCGCTTTGCTGTTCCTCTAAATGGAAACAAACAATTTGGATATGTATCAGGATCTGTAACTGATTATCTTCGCAATTACAACGCACAATTAAAAGAACGAGGCGCAGACTTTGAGAACGCAGTTATCGGACGTGTAGAATACAGAATATCTGGACAAACACAGAATTTAAATGAGGAACACCTACAAACCCTCGACGCTCTTCTCAACCAATTACTCCCGTATCAAAACGGTTTTAAACGCGTAGAAGAAGATTTCTAGAAAAATAAATAATATAAAGTGTTAAACGCAATCAATTAGTTATATTCATAAAAAACATTTATTTCTGAACAGCATACTCCAAACACATCGGATAATTACTCCCATTCAAATAGTTTGGATTACCAACCGCCCGAAAAGTTCCCGTAGGCAACCCACCCACTTGTGAAAACGCTTCAGAAAGTACATACGCCCATTGCAACGAACATTTCTCCCATATGCCACCCATCACAACTAAATCTGGGAAAAAAGAATCCTCACAGGCAATCAATATCTTTCGCTCACCTGCATCATATGCTCCTCGCACACGTTGTGACAAATCAGCTAACGTATCTCCCACATTAAATCGAATTTCTTGTTCAAGTGACATAAAAATCAAACTTCCAAAAGTCTATTTAAGCGTTATGAAAGAATCACCAAACCAATCAAAACCCATCACAAAGTTTATATATACATCAGATATATCTCAAATATACATTAAGTATATATAAAACAAGATACAGAGGTCAAATATATGGTCCAAGCCATGATTGAAATATCAAAAAATACTAACCAAGTACTCAACATCGTCAAAGCACGATATAATCTTCGAGACAAATCACAAGCAATTGAAAAAGTTGTGCTTGAATATGGAGAAGAAATGCTCGAACCGGAGTTGCGCCCCGAATTTATCCAAAAAATAAAACAGCTTGAAGAGAAAGGGAAATTTACCTCTTATAAACATCTTTCTGATTTAAAAAGAGAGCTAGAACATGCGTGAATTTTCAATAGAAGAAGACTTGAAAAAAGAACTAGGCAAACTCCTCAAACGTGATAGAGTATTCTATGATACCATTATGAAAAAAATAGAAGAGATATTAACCTGCGCTGACGTCACCCATTACAAAAATCTCAGAAGTCCTCTTCAAGAATTCAAACGCGTTCATGTCAAAAGCTCATTTGTCCTTACATTCAAATATCTCACAACAGAAGATAAAATAATATTCTACAAACTAGACCATCATGATTATATTTACAAATGAAAGAGAAAAACAATACCCCTACCCAATCCCATTAATCATAACATCTTCTAACCTCAATTCAGAAAGCAACGGCCCACGCACTCGCTCATACACTGAAAACGCCTTCTGCCTCGCAATCCCAATCAACTGCTTCTTCACCGCATCCGCCCCTTGCGTCTCATCCACTCTCCAATCAATCACATCATCCGCCGACACCGCCGTTGGATAAATAAATTTTCGATGCATTGGAATAACCGTCGCATCAAGATGTTTCAACACATGCCCAAGCTCTCGTCCCCGCTCTGAAACATCCCGCCGTATACGTCTATTCTGCGCAATTTCCGGCGTCGTAATCACAAAAATCTTATGGTCATACGTAGAAAGTAAACCATTGCCAATCTCAGTTCCCGAATATAACGTATAAATCCCCTCAACGATCGCCACATCTAAACTCCCTGGCACATCCACTTTCTGTTCACCATACGAATGCTCTGTAAAATCATACCGCGGCATCTCAAACGCCCGCCCATTCTTTAGATTTGTAACATATCCTAACAACTTATCAAAATCCACACTCTTCGGATGATCAAAATTAAACTCCGGATTAAAACATAAATTATCCCTCTCAGCTTTATCCATATAACTCAAATCTTTATAACAATCATCCGCAGACAACACAAACGTCTTAACCCCCCAAGTTGTCAAATGCTTCTCCATCAACTCCGCAATCGTTCCTTTCCCCGAGCCCGAGCCCCCCGCAATACCAATTAAGTAAGTCATACAAAACAAAAAGCATAGTCTATTTATAAAAAAAGCGGAAATGGAATCTACGTATTCAAAAAGACTAGACTCCTAATTATTATAGCAATCCAAACATCCTCAACTACAAATCTAATTCCCGTCCCACCCGCACCACCTCATCAAATTTTCGCAGCAAAGAATTCTCAGGAGCTTTAACCTCAACATACGACGCACCTTGAATTACTCCTTTTTGATCACGATACAGATTTAACTTAAATCCTTCCAACCCATCAACATAATCCATTTTACACAAATCCATCAGTTTACTTGTCGCAGTATAATCTAATTGTAACTGTGTATTTAAAGCACCAAAATACAACTTCGCCTCCAACTCTCCTTCGGTGGTATGACTTGGCTGCGCCACACGAATCTCCTCGGTACTTTTATTCAAACCCGTAGGATTAAAAGAATATAACGCATGCTCCACTTTCTCATATTTCCCCATAAAACACTCGGCAATTGCCCCAATACCACAAAGAAACGTAACCGCCCCATGCCTCTCTCGTAACTCCGCACGACCTACGTCATATCCCCTACCAATATAATCCATGCCACTTGTATCTATTGTCATAGTACATAGTACTTAAACCCCTATATAAAAGTATTGAAAGATTACATCAAAAAATCAGCCAACCGAAACCTTTATATATAACCTCTAAATCCTAACCTATATCAAAAGTCCGAGTGAATAGCGCATAGGGCTTACCAAATAAGATATCTTAAAAGTATCAAGTGAGGCAAGTTAAATATCGCATCTTCTCGAGAACTAAAAATATATACAATGGCACAAGAACAACCTCAACAAGAATTAAAACATATCATTCGTATCGCAAACGTCGATTTGCCAGGTAAAAAAGCAGTACCTTTTGCCCTAACCGACATTAAAGGCATCGGCATCAATTTCGCAAATGTTATCTGCCTTCTCGCAAACATTAATATTGACCGCAGAGCCGGTTCATTAACTGCTGAAGAAGTCCTCAAAATTAACAATCTTATCAATCAGCCAGCTCAAAATGGCATTCCAACCTGGTTCTTAAACCGCCGTCGTGATTACGATTCTGGCGAAAACAAACATCTTATTACCGCAACATTAAATTTCACGCAAGATAACGACTTGAAACGCTTAAAGAAAATTAAATGTTATCGTGGAATTCGTCACATTCATGGCCAGCCTACTCGTGGCCAGCGCACTAAAGCAAACTTCCGTAGAAACAAAGGAAAAGTTGTCGGTGTTGCGAAGAAGAAAGAACCAGCTAAAGCTGATGCTGGTAAATCTGAAGCAAAAGGCAAAGGTAAAAAGTAAAGGTAAATTAAAATGGGAGATCCTAAAAAACTTAAAAAAAAGTACAATACACCAATTCATCCTTGGAATAAAAATGCAATTGAACAAGAGCGCATTCTTACAAAAGAATACGGCTTAACCAACAAAAAAGAAATTTACATTGCAACCTCCTTTTTAAAAAAATATAAAGAAATTGCCAAAAAATTAATTGCAACAAAAACTGCTCAAGCTGAAAAAGAAAAAAAACAAGTTGTCGAAAAATTACAAAAATATGGTTTCTTACAAGTAGGCTCATCATTAGATCAGATTCTAGGATTGGAAACAAAAGACGTCATGGAACGCCGATTACAAAGCTTATTATTTCGTAGAGGCTTCGCGCGCTCAATGAAACAAGCTCGTCAATTTGTCACCCATCGCCATGTCATCATCGGCAAAAAACAAATCACGTCACCATCTTATATGTTAACATTGGAAGAAGAATCATCATTAACTTTTAAACCAACATCTAATTTAGCAAGTGCCGATCACCCCGAACGCATCAATCTTGCCCAGCAAAAAATACATGAAGAAGCAGAAACAGTTCGTAAAACAATTGATGAAAGTAACAAACAACCACATCACAAAGAAACAACAAAAGCAGCAACCGAGGAAATAAAAGCATGAAATCTGAAAAACCAATGGCAGCGCCAGAAGAAACACGTCAAGCGCCATCACAAGAATCCTATCAAAAACTCCGTTGGGGTGTTGCACACATCTATTCCTCTTATAATAATACTATTATTACAATTACAGATATTACTGGAACCGAAACGATTGCTCGTTCATCCGGTGGTCAAATCGTAAAATCCGATCGGTTAGAAAGTTCACCAACTGCCGCAATGGGTGCTGCAAAAAAAGTCGCCGAAATCTGCCGTGAAAAAGGTATTACTGGTTTATATATCCGTGTTCGCGCACAAGGCGGCCACAACGGCGCTAAGAATCCAGGTCCAGGAGCACAAGCCGCCATTCGTACATTATCAAGAGTAGGCATGCGCATT
>Ga0209541_10008176_pt1 | contig 17349 bp, 18 predicted proteins | sample RifCSPlowO2_01_FD_184027 | JGI IMG/M metagenome (GOLD analysis project Ga0209541, IMG submission 184027) | Groundwater microbial communities from Rifle, Colorado - Rifle CSP2_plank lowO2_0.1 (SPAdes) (version 2) | ecosystem: Environmental > Aquatic > Deep subsurface > Groundwater | place...
AGAAAATGATAGGGCAAGCAGAGCTTTTTTTGAACGATCTTTCAATCAAGCTTTAGAAGCAAAAAGAATATTTCTGGAAATGAATGAAAAATACCAAGTACCCAGAGAAATAGATGTCGCAGAACAAATTAGTGTTCTTTCTGAAACGACGCTAGTTATTTTTGGAGCTGGACATCCCCTGCTGGAAAGAATAGTATCTGCTCAAAGACCAACAGAAGTTCATTTTCCTTATCCTGATTATGATGCTGGATTTGCAACTCGTTTAGGAATGAAATATAGGGAAACTGGTGAAGTAGACATAGATTTATTTTTACGATGTAATGCTGAGGGTATGGTCAGAAAAGGGATCAACGAAAAATTAGGGAAAAGCATTTCTTCTCGGGAAACAGACTTGCTTGCACATCATTATGCCAGTGTATTAACCCCTGATCAAATAGTAAGATACAAAGATTATACTGTTTTTTGTAAAACCATGTTAGTGGGTATTAATTTTGCAGATATTCTTGAATCATTCTTGAAAAAAGAAAGTATTACTCCAGTAGAAGATGTTTTGGCAGGATTACGGAAATAAATATTATTTTTTTTAACTAATTGACCATACCTATTCTTCCACAATAACCTTTTTAAATATCCCCCTATTAACCCCCTTTATGTTCACCGAATACAATTTCAAAGAACTGGAACCGCAAATTCTCAAATACTGGTCCGAAAAGCAAGTAGTGGAAAAGTTAAGAGAAAGAAAAGGTCCCAAGTTCTATTTCTTGGATGGTCCACCATATACTTCCGGAAAGTTCCATCTAGCTCATGCTTGGAATTATGCTTTGAAAGATATCGCTGTTAGATATAAACGCATGCAGGGGTTCAAAGTATGGGACAGGAATGGCTTTGATGTTCATGGCTTACCTACTGAGCATAAAGTCATGGAAAAGTTCAAACTAGAATACAAAGAAGACATCCAGAAATTTGGCGTAGATAAATTTGTCAAAGAATGTGAATCGTACTGTTTAGAAATGGTCGAAGTCATGACCAAAGACTTGAAACGGATGGGTGTAACGTTGGACACTTCCAATCCTTACATGGCATTGAAGAATGAATTCATGGAAGGAGAATGGGCTTTGATGAAGAAAGCGTATGACACCCAGAGATTATATTATGGTGAAAAAGTTCTTACTTGGTGTCAGCATTGCGAAACGGCTGTAGCAAAACACGAATGTGAATATAAAACAGTGAAGGAAAATTCCATCTTCTTAAAGTTTCCATTAAAAAATAAAAAGAATGAATACTTAATCATTTGGACTACTACTCCTTGGACTATTCCTTTCAATTTGGCGGTGATGGTCGGACCGGAAATTGATTATGTCAAAGTAGATGTAGGTGGAGAAAAATGGATCCTGGCTAAAGCTTTAGCTAATGTGGTAGTAAGCGCAGTTGCCGGAAGAAGTATGAAAGTTCTAGAAGAATTCAAAGGAGAAAAAATTGAAGGATTAGAATACACTCATCCATTGGAAAAATATCTTCCCATCTACACTGAATTAAAGAAAAAACATCCTAAAGTGCATACGGTTATTCTTAGTGATAAATATGTTGACACCAGTGCTGGATCGGGATTGGTTCACGCTGCTCCAGGGTGTGGTCCAGAAGATCAAGAAGCCTGTAAACCCTATGATATTCCCCCCTACAATACTCTCGATGAAAAAGGATATTATCCCCACAACATGAACAAATTTTCGGGATGGAGAGCTAAAGTAGATGATGCTCAATTCATTGAAGCATTAAAACAGGAAGGAGTGCTAATCGAAACAACCGAAGTTGAACACGAATATCCTCACTGCTGGCGCTGCTATAATCCAGTTGTGTTCAGAATAACTTTTCAATGGTTCTTTAAAGTTGAAGATTTAAGAGAAACAATTCTCAAAGGAAATAAAAAAGTGTGTTGGGTTCCAGATACCGCCAATAATGCCTACAAATCTTGGATCAGGAATCTGAAGGATAATTCAGTAACGAGACAACGATATTGGGGAACTCCTGCCCCCATTTGGAAATGCCAGAAATGTGAAAATGTAATTGTTATTGGCTCAAAAAAAGAATTGCAAGAATTGGGAGGAAAAGTTCCCAAGAATTTACACTTGCCTTGGATTGATGCAGTGGAGTTGAAATGTAATTGTAAAAGTAAAGGAGCCGCAAAGTGCAACGATATCATGAAAAGAATTCCCGATGTTATCGACGTATGGGTAGATGCCGGAACAGTCAGTTGGAATTGCCTGGATAACGATGCCAAGAAAATGAAAGAATTCTATCCTGCAGATTTAATTTTAGAAGCAAAAGAACAAACCAGATTGTGGTTCAGTATGTTATCCATTTGCTCGTATATCTACTTGGGAGAAAATGCTTTCAAGAATGTCTATGTGTATGGAATGTTGAATGATATTGATGGGAAAAAAATGAGTAAGAGTTTAGGTAATATTATTTCTCCCTATGAATTGATTGACAAACATGGTGTGGATGTGTTGAGATATTACATGTGTCAAAATAATGCTGGACAGGACATCAATTTCAGTTGGGATGAATGTGCTATGAAAGCTAGATATTTACATATAGTTTGGAATATCCATAAACTACTTATCTCCCTAGCTAATGAAAATAAATTAAATCCTTTCAAATTAGAGGGAAAGAGAATCAAGAATGTATTGGGACTAGAAGAAAGATATATCTTTTCCAAACTTCACTCTACTATCAAAGAAGTGACTAACTTATTTGAAACGTACCGCTATGATGAAACCATTCTACCTTTAGAAAATTTGTATTTGGAATTAAGCAGAACGTATGTTCAAATGGTTCGAGATAAGAGCACTATCGGAGATGAGCAAGATAAAGAAACAGTCATCTATACCATTGGAGAAGTACTTTTAGAATGTCTTAAAATGTTTCAAATTATCGCTCCATTCGTCAGTGAGGCCATTTATCTCAATCTAAGAGAACAATTTGATCTAAAACCAATCAGTATCTCCCACTACTCCTGGCCTCAACACGAAGATTCTTTCATCAATAAAGCTTTAGAAACGGATGTGGAAGAAGCATTTAGATTAATTCAAGCAGCCCTCAATGCTCGAGAGAAAGCTAAACTCGGATTACGATGGCCTATCAAAGAAATCGTTATCGAATCCAGTAATAAAGATTTAGCTAAAGTAGTCAGCAGATTAAAAGAGATCATTTTAAAACAAACCAATGCTAAAGAAATTAGAGTCATTGAAAATCTTCCCGAAGTGAAACTTAAAGTTAAGCCAGAATTTGGAAAAATAGGACCGGCTTTTGGAGCATTATCACCTCAGGTTATTGCTAAACTGACCATGGACAGTCCGCAAACAATTCTAAGCCATATCAATAAAGAAAATTTCTATCCCTTCACCGTACAGGGGAAAGAAGTTAAGATCACGAGAGACATGATCCAGATTGAGAGAGAAGTTTCAGCAAAATATAAAGCAGCGGAAAGCAAGAACGCCATGGTTTATGTAAACGTGGAAAGAAATGAAGAATTGGAAGCGGAAGGATATGCAAGAGAGTTGATGCGAAATATACAACAATTAAGAAAGAATGCTGGCTTCCAAAAGTTGGATGATATAAATTTAGTAATTAAAGTGTCTGAACACATGAAAAAGATGGTGGAGAAATACAAATTAGATATCCGAGAGAAAGTAGGAGCGGATAAATTAGATCTTTCTTTGGTTGATCCTAGTAAAAAGTATGAACATCATAGTGACTTTAGCGTAAAATCAGAGAAATTTGTTGCCTGGTTCGATAAAGGATGAGTAGACATAGGAAAACAGATCATATAGCTAAAAATCATTCTCAGAAATCTTTATATAGCTTAAAACAATCATGCAACTAGATGACTGACAAAAAGAAAAAAGCGCCGAAAGTGAATTATAAATACACTAGGCCCAGAATCATGCTGCATTATTCTGGATTGTTTGATTTTGACGGCATGTATGCTGCTATTATCTCCTGGGCCAAACATTACGGTTTTCAATGGTTCGAAGTAGATTATAAGCATAAAGTTCCTTCCCCCTATGGCGCGGAACAAGAATTCAAATGGAAAATGAGTAAAAATGTCACTGCGTTTCTTCAATATGAGATTAATTTTACCGTACACATATGGGATATGAAAGAAGTGGAAGTAGAAATGGATGGAAAGAAAAAATCATTGGTTAATGGAAGAATGCGCATGTGGATTGATGCTACTGTTAACCATGACTGGCAGAAACAATTTCAAAATAAGAGTCCATTCATAGTAAGATTGGGAGAGTGGTACAGGCATGTCCTTTATAAGAAAGATATCGAATCGATTTATTATGATCAATTATATTATCGTACATGGGACTTACATAATATCATAAAGAAATATTTAGATATGCAAACTACTAAGTATGCGTATAAAGGATATTTGAAAGAGAATTAGATATACTGTTATAATAAATTACATAAATAATGGAACTTTAGACCATGCAATTTACTATCTAGTAAATCTCCCAACTGTTTCATAATTGAAGAGATTTACTATTATTTTAATCATTGGTACTCTATCTATGATCAAAATGGTAATCACAAAAGATTAAAATATGAGTTTTCCATCAGTGTGTAGTTTCACTGGTGGCGTAGCCACATGCAATTATACTTAGATTGGAAAACTCATGGTCAGAAAACAGCCCCGAGCGAAGCGAGCATGCCACTGGTGTTGAGCCCGCAGGCGATCACAAGAAATGTGAAGAATATCACATTTCTGTGCTGAAATGAAGTCCTTGCTTCATTTCCTGCACCAGTGGTGGGCGGTTTTCTTTGACATATTTACCCGCTCAAATCAAAGACCCTAACCACAGATTTGATCAACTTACCATCCACATCAATCAGTTCTAAAGTAATTTCAACTTTCTTCAAATCTCCCACACTCACTTCGTTATAGGCAAATCCTTTAGGAACCATAATATTCACTGAACGTTCCTGCCCTGCTTTAATCAACTTGTGTGAAGCAGGAATGGGTATCTTTTTGTCATAATCGGCATACCCTTTGACGTTCATAATAATGTGATCTGGTTTAATTATTCCTGCCTCATTGTTTTTAATAAGGTAGCCAACATTAGTTATCTTACCCCAATCTACCAACCATCTTCTGTCCGCGCTGGTTATACTGAAATCAACTTTAGTGTATGTTGTTATGGTAGGCTCATCACTGGTTTCAATAGGTGTAGTATCAGCAGTAGTATCCGTAGCAGCAGCTGGAGCCGGAGTTTCTGTCGGTATTGGCGCTGTTGCTGTCGTAGTAGCAGTCGTACTAGGAGCAGGAGTGGAGGTTTCTGCTTTGGAAGCAATTTCCTGTGTAGCACCACTGGTAAAATTAAAATCAAATGAAACGCCTTCTACGCTCCATCTACCCATAAAGAAAACTAATATTAAAATAAGCATCAAAAAGAACAGTTTAACTAAACCAATGGGTTTAACTCTTATTTCAATTTCTTTATCAAAGATAGAATCCTTCTTAACATGATGAAATTCATAAGGATGCTTCTTATCTGAATCCATATTACTTGAGAAAGAATAATCATTTATAAACTTTTTCTTTAAAGTCGGCAGTGTATTATTTTTTTGTCAAAATACTTATAAAAATATCCAGCCAAATCTTTCGAGACAGGTTTTACCGTCGCAGAACGACTAACCAATTGGATTTTCTAAGCTCAACCTCTTCTTTCGACTTTAGCTGACAGGAAAGAGATATTCTTCAGCTTTAAAACATTTGCTGTTCTGGAGAGATAAAAATATCAATAGAAATCGAGGAAAATACCTACTCCCGGTTATTGACAGAAGCAATTATTGCGTATCATAAAGAAACAAGGAAGGGGTTTGTTCAAAAATAATTTTCAAGGGGATCATTTATTAGTTTAAACTTTCCTTCCCACTAATGAACTTAAATCTCTTCTTTTGGCTTCTTCTGCAGATATTGTATCTTTGTTCCTCTCTCGATATTCAGCATTAACACGAATAGCACTTGCAATAGCTTCCCTTCTTTCTCCCGCAGCTTGTAGTACAAATGCTTTAAATTTGGCTACTTCTTTTTCGATAGCGGAAGAGTCTAAACAGAACTTTTCATCCCCAAGGTGCATTCTAAAATGTATCCTTGAATTCTCAAAATAGCGCATACTTCTATCAGAATTATTATTCATTATCACATTTGGCAAATAATGATCCCAAAGAGTGTATTTAACGTCTCTAATCCAGTTATCATCATAAATATCTGTATATTTCGTTTGGTGGCCGTAATCCCTAAAATGAGTGATTATAAAACCATTCATTATTTTTAATATACCCTCCGGAACCCTTATTCCCTCAGATCCAACTAACTCTACCCTGTAACCCATCGTAGGAATACCATCTTGTCCATAGGGCCGATTATATTCTTTTCTTTCAGCTTTAACACTAATCTGTTCTGGAGAAAGTCCACTTACTTCATTAGGGTTTAAATTAGCACCATCATCTATTAAATACTGTTCAGCAGTACCTCTAGTCATTGATCGTGTTCTCACTATAAAAAGATCACTTTCTACTTTAACAATAGTTAGAGCGTAGCTTCCGCCTAAAAAATATTCACATTGTTGTAGTTTGCTTCTTAATTTTTCATCTGTTTCCATTTTGGACTGATTAAATTGATTATTCTAACCAAATAAAACCACTTTAAGATTAATGCAAAATAAAATTACTGATCACTATATATCCTAAAATAAAGCAGATTTTTTAAACTTTATGTTATATTAAGTCATAATCAGCTTTAACAGTTATAATCTTAGTCAAAGAAAAACTGCACCGGCCGGGACTTTCGTGATCTTCATCTCTGAAAAATCTTATTCGAACCCGGATCATCAGCTTGCTTCATAAGGACAAATAACCTTATTAACATCAGATATGGAAGGCTGACATACTAGCCGTTATACAACCGGTGCTTACGATCAAAGATTTGAAGTTCATTTATAAAATTTCCCTTCTTTATTAATATAAAGTATCCTATTCTGACCAATAAACAAAATCTTTTTAAACAGTTATGCCTTTTTTGTTTCCATGTCAGAGATGAAAGGCGAAAAATGCGCATTTTGTGGTCAGAACAAGCTTACTCTTCGTGAAGAAGAGATAGAAATCCCCTATTTTGGACGAGTTTTTGTATTTTCCATGGATTGTGAAGGATGTGGCTATCGTAAATCTGACGTTGAACCTGCAGAAAAGAAAGAACCTAGCCGATATACTTTAGAAGTAGCTTCTGAAGAAGATCTTTCCATTAGAATTGTTAAATCAGGAGAAGCAACGGTAAAGATTCCCCACATAATTACTATGGAAGCAGGTCCGGGATCAAATGGGTACGTCACTAACGTTGAAGGGCTTTTAGATAGAGTTAAAAAAATAATCGAGTCTAATATGGAAGCAGAAGATGATGATGCAGCCAAGAAAAAAGCTAAGAATATGATTAAGAAGTTAAACAATGTCATACTAGGCAGGGAACCCCTTAAAATCATTATTGAAGATCAGACCGGACATAGTGCCATTATCTCGGATAAAGCACAGAAAAGTAAGCTGTAAACACAAATTCTAAGTTAAAATTATAAGCATATTTATTTTTATTTAAGTTTCCTATATTTGCTAAATCTTAAGATTTATATAGTATAGTCTATTTGAATTTATTATGGAAAGAGTGGTATTCAAAAATTCCAGAAACCAATCATTAGTGGGTAATCTTTTCACTTCGAAATCAAAATCAATTGTTATTATGTCGCATGCATTAGCAAATGATAAATCTGAACGAGGTAAGCTTAACAAAGTAGCTGAGAAACTCAATCAAATAGGATACAATGTTTTAACTTTTGATTTTAGTGGTTGTGGCGAAAGTGAAGACGATACCTTAACAGTTGGAAAGCAAGTTGATGATTTAAAATCAGCAATTAATTTCTCGAAATCATTAGGCTATAGTAAAATAGGTCTATTCGGGCATAGTCTTGGTTGCCTTGTTTCTCTGAAATGCTATACTCTTGAAATAAGCACCATGGTTTTATGGTCTCCGATTACAGATAAAATAAAATATTTATGGGATGAAAAGCTTTCTAAAGAACAACTTAAAGAGCTAAAGGATAAAGGATATTTTACAAGAACCAGAAAAAATGCTGTTCGCACTACTTATTTAATAGATAAACAGATGTTATTAGATAGAGAAAAAGTAGACCAAAAGGAACTGCTTAGAGATGTACATTGTCCAACTTTGCTTATTCATGGAACAAAAGATACAAACATCCCGTTGATGGATTCAAAAAAAGCAATAACTCTATTACCTAAAAATTCAAGACTTGAAATAGTTGAAGGAGCGGATCACGACTTCACTGAACATATGGATATTATTGTAAAAATAAGCGAGGAGTGGTTTCTCAAATATTTGAAACGTTAATTTTACTTATTATTTAATGTTGTTCTTTCTAATTTAATATTTTTAGAGGATACAATTCTTAAATAAAACAATAAAGGTTTAATAGAAAACACAGATTTATTCTAATCCGCCCCAACGCGGTTCAAATCTAATTTCAGCGACTAACCGGCAATCTAACACTAACTGCTGAGCTTTTGTCGTTGCAAATCTACTATACAAAAAGTCTACGGGAATTTGTTTACCAGCAGCAATATCATCTATGCTGCAACTTATTTCCACTATCGGTATTCTTCTATCTATAAACCAAAAGCGGGTTACATCTTCAATGACATAATAAAATTTATTTCTAGCTGAGTCATAGAACAAATTTTCTTGAAAAAGATGAGAAGTATGGCATTCACTTTCACGAACTGCCTCTATTAATCCATGACCGAGCATAGTTAAATAGGATTTTAGTGTATTGTTATCCATAACAACTAGGTCACAGTAGTTTAATTATAAAGGTTTCTTAGAATTTTGAACTTATATCTTTTCTTCATTCATATAATTTTTAATGTTAAGCATACGATGTACCAATAAAGGAGTAGATGATTTCAGATAAGGAGAAAACTGTTCTCTAAATTCTTCCATACATCTACGACATTCAGTTAATTCTTTTGCTTCCACCCCTATTTCATAATCCCAATCTCCGATAGTTTTAATGATCAAGATCACGTTAGGCAATGTTTGTAAATAGTGAATCATTTTTTGTTGAACTTCTTCAGATAAAGTATTCAATTGAACCAGCATAAGATAACTCACAAACATAGTTTCATTGAGAAGATACCCATATCCAGTTATCACTTTTTCTTTTTCTAAATGCTTGATACGATTAATAATAGTTTGCACCGAATTATGAGTGATAGTAGCTATTTTGGTCGCTGGAATGAGTGCATCATCATTTAGAATCATTAAAATTTGTTGGTCTAATTGCTTCAAATGGCCCGAACTGATTTTAGACGAATGAAAAGTGATAGAATTTACAGAAGAAGGTCTCTTTTGTTCGATAAGATAATTTCGAGGCAGTACTTGGGTATCGATTAAAGCCACTGTTTTCCTTTCAGAGATGTAGTTTGCAAATTTATTATAAAATAGCTTTAATTCATGATCTAATTCGTGAGGATGACGAGTCATGACTCCAAAATAGAGATCGTAGATCCCTTCAAAAACTGTTACCACCCCGATAGTGGGACGCTGTAACAAATAACTGATAATTTCCTGTTTTTTTTCTTTTTGAATAGTTTGAAATTTGATGAAAACTTTATAGGGAGTAATTCCCAAATAACCCATATTAACAAAAGTAATGAACTGAGTAATTATTTGTTCTGAAATAAGATTATCCAAACGATTTTTTACTGCTTGTTTACTTAATTTTACTTCTTTAGCGATAGAAGAATAACTTGCTCTCGCATTTTTATCCAAACTAGCTAGAATCTTCCAATCTAATTTATCTAGTTTGTTTATGGACATTTTCAAATAAATTACATTTATTATTAGAGATTGTTCTGTATTGATATAAGTGCTCTTTAATACTTAAACGTTTCTAAGAATTATGGAAATTAAATCTTGGGAGGGAAACAAAATGGAAACATACCATAATAACAATGAAACATTTTTAGGATACAATACGCGTAGAACGGTCTCGGGAATAGGAGTTTTAGTCACTGCTCTAGCTCTGGGTGGATGTACTGAAATTGCTGACCCTTGTCATTCCTATGTTGACAAACTTTGTGGCTGTCCCAAAGCCATTGAAAAAGAAGCTTATAATTCCACTAATTCTGCTATTGCCAGCTTAATGGTATGTTTAGCTCCGGGAATAAGTTCTGCAGCTTTAAAAGGAAGACATGGTTACTTAGAATGTTTGGGAGAAACATTGGCTTTCAACTGCCCTAAATAATATATTTTGTTATTTTTAACTTTTTATTATTTTTAATTTATAATTTTATTAGAATTCATCCGATTTCTGCTTAAACGCCTGAGCCAAATCAATGATATACTTCCCTTCATCCAACTTGATTATCAAAGGGTCTTTCTTGAATAAATGAACTAAATCTAATTCATACTTGCCCGGTTTTAATACTCTTATAGCTTCTATATCTAACACTACCGGCCGGTCTATATCTTCATTCTTAATATGTAAAATTTCAGTGACATCCTCTTCAATATTTTGTTTTTCTTCTGTAGTTAAATTACTAATTAATTCTTTTCCTTCATCAATTTCTTTCTTCCTGATATAGAAAAATAGGCGGGCACCACAACCACATCCTTTCAAAATTTCTTGTGCACCGTCTGGATAGAAAGTACTGCATCGAACACATTGGTGTGGCATTATTTAAACCTTGGTACCGTTTAAACATAAATAATATAAATTTTATTTCTTTCTCCTTCGGATAGTGCCATTTTCTTTAGTGAATAATTCAATCTTGTCAGGGTTCTTCTCTATTTTCTTAACTACTGAAGCTGGACCGATAATGGTTAATCCTTCCCTATCACCAAGCAATAAATTGGCAAAAGTTCCTCTTATCCTTTGCATGGAATCTTGTTTACTTTTATCAGGATAAACAACACTTAACTCAATCCCTTTAAATTTAGGACTAATCTCTTCCATGGTTATCTCAATCAAATCGGCCTCTTCCTCTTTCTTTAAACGGCCTTCCATGATAACTATCTTGTTTTCTTTAACGATGTGTAAAAGTTTATTGACCCTTTTAGCTGAAGTTAAATGTTCTATTTCATTATAGGGTATAAATTGAAATGTAACCATCGCTTGCCTCTTTTCGTTATTAGTATATTTTTTGACTTTTTAAATGTTTTTACTGAGTGAGTGTGATATTAATTTTTTATGTTTATCTATTGTTGTTTAAGGGAAATATTATTTAGTAAATCATCTCGTTAATTTGAACAATTGCTCATAAAAATCTTCCACATACTTTCCGTATTTGGCAGAGATACCAATAACCGGATACTGAGGGAAGGCTGATTTTATCACATCAATACTTGCTTTTTTCAAATCAACTTTATTTGCGGCAATCAAAACGGGAATGCTCCTTGCTTGTAAATTTCCAATAATAGTAATATTGACTTGGGAATAAGGATCTTTAGTGGCATCTAAAACTACTACGACATAATCCATATTATCCAACCATTTTATGGATTCAATTACACCTTTGGTAGCCTCCTTGGCCCTTTTCTTAGCTTCAACTTTATTCAAGCCTTTTTTTAAGAATTCTTCATAATCAATTCGAGTGGCTATTCCGGGAGTATCCACCAATGAAAAAGTAAGTTCCCGACCCTTTTTATTCTTAATACTTACCTGCTCTTTGATGTTTATTTCCCTGGTTTCATGAGCAATGTGAGAAACAGTAGACATTTCCTCTCCCAACCAATCAACACAAATCCGATTAGCTAGAGTAGATTTTCCTCCATTTGGCGGACCGTATAATCCTAATTTTAGGTGAGTTTTAGCATTAAAGGGATTAAAAGAGACCTTCTTAAAGAGCTTCTTCCAAAATGCAGTTACCATACTCTTTCTTATACCCCCTTTGATCTCTGAATGAAATTCCCCCGCTTCTTAAAGTTTTTGGTGGTGTAGTAGCAGTTTATAAGCGGAATTGAGTTTAAAAGCTTAGTTCTAATTAACCACATATGAGTCAAGAGGATCTTGCACCCTTCCTAACAGTATAATTTATAAGTACATTTCTATTTACATCTACTAACAAAGTGCTATCAAAGCACTCTAAAAAGAGGAAACACATGGCTGGAAGAGTTCTTGTAGTGGATCATTTGAAACTGAGCTATGAGGGATTATTTAATGCGGGAGAAGTGTATAGCGTTATTTCCACATTTTTCTTTGAAAAAGGTTATGACTGGAGAGAGGAATTAAACGAAGAACAAATAACTCCTGATGGGAAACAAATTATGCTGATCTTAAGACCTTGGAAACAATATTCAGATTACTTCAAATCGGAAATGGCCATCAGAGTTAATTTTCTAAATTTAAAAGAAGTAGAAGTTGAACGAGAAGGAGAGATTTTAAAATTACAGCATGGTTTGGTGAGGATGAAGTTTGATGGGTATATAATTGAAGATAGAACAAATGAATGGAATGCTACTCCTTTTAGATGGGCTTTCAATTTCATGGCTAATTTATATTTTTACAGCGGACCAAGAAAAGCCATGGCCACCTGGGTTAAGAGCGATGTTAATGATTTACATAATAAAATTAAAAATTATTTGAATGTATTCAAATATAACTATGAGGTTTAATCATGCATGAAGTAAACTATGAACGAGAACTAATAATTAATGGAAGAGAATTAAAGTATAAAGGAATTTTCAAAGCTGATGAAATTTTTTCTAAGATGAATCGTTTGATCGAAGAACGTGAATATGAAAAAAGAGAGAAGAAAAGCGAAGAAGTAGTACTGGAATCAGGAAGAAAAATTTATGTAGAATTAAGGCCCTTCAAAGAAAAATCAAGTTACAGTGTCTTAATGATCAAAATACGGGTTATGTTAGATAATGTAACCAGCACCGTTGAAGAATTCAAAGGGGAGAAAAGAAGATTTGATAATGGCGATGTAACCATCATATTTGACGCGTGGAGTCTAACAGATTATGATGAACGTTGGGAAATGAAACCATTCGTATTCTTTATGAAAGGTTTTATTAATAAATTTATTTATACCTTCCCCATAGAAGCAGGAAATAAAAAAGAAGTGGTTGCAGACACCGCTTATATTTATGGTCAGATGAAGAGATTCTTGAATTCATATAAATACGAAGTAGGAAAAGGTCCTTTGGAAGCAGATGTAGCTAAGAAGATGGAAGAAGAAGTAAGAAAAGAGATGGAATCATTTAAAGAAGAGATGGAGCAGGTTAGTTAAGATTAAGCTGGACGTAATTCTAAACTAAATTCGTGATCGGTGCTTACTCCCGCTGAAGTGATGTGATATCCCCTACTTCCAAACCATTGCAGAGAATATTCAAACAAAGCAAAAGTATGAAACATAGTATCACCACCGAAAGTACCATCGCCATGGAAAGGAACATCAATGACATGATTAAAAGAACGTTCATCAAGTCTTAACTTTAACTTTTTGGCTTGATCTCCAAATTGCACCCTATCAGCTACTTCCTTCGTTCTTTCAAAAAAGTACAGTAAAGGATGTGCTTGTCCACCATTATCCCAAGGCACTGCAGGCATTCTAACGGTCATTTCTGCAGGATATTCTCTCCTCTCGATAATAGGTTCTGGTATGGGTTGAACATAGCCAAATCTTCGAGCTAAACCTAAAAACGTTGGTATATATTGTTCTAAAGCGGGCATGACTTGTTCTCTAAAAGTAAGTTCTCGTGGTACAGATACAATTTCATTAAAATCGAAAATGCGTTCTATTCCCATGAAATAAACATTAAAATGATTAGTATTTAAATTTTATGAATTTTGTTACTTTGAAATAGATCATTAGATGTTCTAATTAACCACATTCCCTTTCAATTCGAAATTACTAACTCGAGATATTTTAACTTTAATAGTATCACCTAACTTAAATTCTCCTTCCATCGAAATAGGTTTGTACGCAAAATTCCGACCAATCCATTGTTGATGTTCTAAAGATGTTTGTTTTAAATTAGTCACTAAATTCTCTTCAATCATTTTTTCTTCAATAATAACTTCCCCTTCCCATCCTAACCACCGTTCATTACACATCTTGGCGGTATTGGCATAAATATCACTAAGCACTTTCAATCTATGGGTAAGAACATCTTCGGAAAGTTTTCTTAATTTAAGCAAAGGCGATTTAGAATTGGAAACGAAAGGAATAATAATTACACTATCCGGAGAGATTTTACGTAAGATATTTTGAGTCTCCCAATGATCATCATCATTTTCGCTAGGTATTCCTGAAAGAACTTCAGTAGCAATAGTCAAATCAGGTATAACTATTTTTGCCTGATCGAAGAGATAAATCAATTCTTCAGTGTTTAAAGAAAACTTTAATTCTTTTCGTAATTTATTACTTCCAGTATAAATAGGCAGGGAGAGATATTTGAACATTTTATCATTATTGAATAGAGGGAATAAATGTACCCCAATCTTTTGTAGATTTTCAGGAATACCCGCATCTATTTTTATTTTGAAATTTCTAGGAATGACTACCAATTCTTTAATTAATGAGGGCAGACTGGTGTTAATATCAAATCCGTACGCAAAAGGATCATGCGAGGTAAGAACTATTTCTTTAACACCCTCTTCAATCGCTTTTTTAACAACCTTAACTATTTCTTCTTTGGAATACGAATTCTGTCTTCCGGAATAATTCTTACAAAAACTGCAACTCGATTCACAACCATAACTAATGGGAATTATTTCTAAATGAGGATATTTTCGTATCCTGGGAAGATCCAAAGTAGGAGCCCTTTCTCCCTCAATGCCCCCAGTTATATGATCAATATTATTACTCAGCGTTTCTTCAACCACTTCAACTATACGATGTATCTGAGAACTAACTACTAAAGAATATTTTTTGAATTTGTCAGGATGGGAACCTGCGACACAACCAGCTATTACTATCAATTTGTAAGGATACTTAGTCCTAAATTCTTGTAAGCGTTGTATGAAAGCAGATTCGGAAGGCCCTTTAACAGCACAAATATTAAATATAATTAAATAGGCATCTTCAATATCATCAACTGCAGTGAATTTGGCTTGTTGCAATAAGCCAGACATTCTTTCAGCATCTGCCAGACAATGCGTACACCCCAACGATTCGATGATAAACTTAGCCATTATATAATTTGGTATGGAACTACTTTAAATATATTTTGTAGTTAGAGAAGTTGTTGCTTAGTTATTTATTTTAAAACGTTTAATAATAAAAAATTATTTTCTAAATAGCACTAAAGTTTTATCCGGAAGATTAGCTTCATCTAACTCATCGCCAGATTTAATAACCCCATTAGGCAAGCGATAGAAGGTGGAAGGATAATTCCATTCTTTTCCACAAATACTCCAAGCGGTCCTATCATTATGCACATGGCCACCATAGGTGTATCCTACTAAAACTTTAGTTTTTTCGGGAATATTAGGGAATTGAGGAAATTCTACATTTCTTACACTTCTTCCCCTGATTGAAGTCAATACCCCATACCTCATTTCTTCTCCAGTTCGAACAGTTCCAATAGGTAAGAAATAAATGGTGGTGGAATCATCATACGCATTTTGGGCGATAGTCACAGCAGTTTCACCTTTCTTAGATTCTCTAAAACCTTCAAAATCACTTTTGTCATCAGTTTCTGGTTCCTCTTGTTTAGGTGGTTCGGCAATTGCAATAGGGGTTCCTCCGTACAACACTTTTTCTAAATAATCATCAGCAACAACCAATCTTCCAGCTCTTACATCCGGATCGTAGCTTGGTTTTGAATGCAAACCTAATTTTTTTCTGACAGTAGTAGTACCCATAAGCATCCCGCAACGTTTTCTTCCCCTATGATTGTTAGGGTGCCATTCATTAGGAGCACCATACACCACCATAGAATGTGTTAAAACATTATCATCAGCAATATCATATTTTTGTTTTAATTTATTTAATAAATCAGCTAGTGATTTATATTGGGAAGAAGTTAAATCTTGATTATGATACCCAACTACTTCGATTCCTATACCATAATTGTCAATATTACGCAGATTATTCCACATACTTCTTCCCGCATGCTTGGCAATCCTATTTTCACTAATAGTCCTATAAACTGTTCCATCAGTATCCAACATAAAATTTGCTAATCCCCTTCGGGTTATTCTTTCCAAAGAACCTCTCCCCGGCCCTTCAGTAGTATGAAGAATTATATAATCAGTATGGGGACGTAAAGCTCTTTTGTCATTTCTAGGACTAAAATGATTAGTTGGAGTAGGCATAGCATTAGCTTCTGAAAGAAAAGAAAATTGCCCCAACAATGTACCTAGTAAGGCTCCGCCTAAGATTCTGCCTCCAGTAACTAGAACTTCACGTCGAGTAATATCTTCTAATGGACCCATAAATACAAAAATAGAGGGATTATTTATAAACTTATCGAATAGTTACTACTTAATAGTTATAATTGATTATGGTTAAATTATTCCAATTCCATCACTATTCAATCCCCATCCCTCAGCACCGAAAAAGCTCGCGTCACATCTTTTTCCCTCAGAATACAAGTTAATTCAGTATGGGTAGAAACCACTTCCACCACATTGATATTCTCCCAAGCCAGAGTTTTAGTGACATAATACAAAAATCCCGGAGTATTCAATGCTTCTTTAGGAATGGTTATGGTCAGCGAAGCCAGATCTTCCGCTTTATAAGTGATTTTCTCTTTTTCTAAAATCTTCAATACTTTATCTTTGAATTTTTTATTAGCAATAATAGTTACTTCGTTAGCCCCTTGAGTTATAGTAAAAAAATTATCCCTCTGGAAACTGACTAAACCATACAATTTTTGATATTGTAATCCTAAAGAATGAGAGATTTCTAAAGTAATAGTAAAAAGATCTGGATCTAATTACAAAAGCAGAGGAAGAAACACATTGAGGATGTACAAAATCAGAGTGTTCTTTAGAATGTTCCAAATATTCTTTATATCGGCGAATAGCCATAATAATAGCAGGAAGATTGATTTTCTGATCAAGATGTTCTTCTACCTGAGGCTTGATTTCTTCGGCTAATCCACCGTGGTCATAAGATAATATAAAATAACAGTATTTATATATTTTGTTATTATAGGCTGTGGGACATAAAAACTATCCTAACCAGTAAAGGTTGTGCCATATTGTGGTTAGAAAGTTAGCAGTATCGATTCTGTCATCTCTTTTCTGTCCCAGT
>Ga0209541_10008177_pt1 | contig 17348 bp, 17 predicted proteins | sample RifCSPlowO2_01_FD_184027 | JGI IMG/M metagenome (GOLD analysis project Ga0209541, IMG submission 184027) | Groundwater microbial communities from Rifle, Colorado - Rifle CSP2_plank lowO2_0.1 (SPAdes) (version 2) | ecosystem: Environmental > Aquatic > Deep subsurface > Groundwater | place...
GATGAATTGAATCCCGTCGCCGCCGTTACTGCTTTGTCCATTGGCCTCGAATTTATTATTGCGGATTATAACATCAACCGTATTTGTGATTTTATCATCCTGAAAGCGCATCTCGATCCCGTCCTGCCGGCTATTTAGAAAGTGATTTCCTTCAATGATAATATTTGCCACTTGGTTATCCAGATCGATCCCGTCGTCACCTGCGCCTTCATAGACATTGTTTCGCGCCAGTCCGCCGCTTCCTCTTTCGTACTCGCTCAAGTCTCCGGCCGATGTAAGATAAGAACTCTCAATGATGTAGGGGCTGTTGGAAAAAGTGCCGCTGTAGTAGGGGTCGGATGAAGAATTTCTGATCCAGAAGCCGACGATTCTTGGCTGGGGGTTCACTCCGGAGGGGATAGTGATTGCCCCTCGTAAACTCAAGTCTCCCTCGATTATTGTTTGGTTATTTTTTGGATTGGCGCTGTCATAAGATGTAGCTTGAAGAGTCACTCCTTTGTTGAGATTGACGCTTCCGGTATAAGTTCCTGGGGAAACAAGTATTGTGTCTCCGTTTGCAGTTGCATTGATCGCCTCTTGGATAGAGGAGCGGTCTTGCGGCACTCGGATAGCAGCAGCCGCGAGAGCCTCCGGAAATACAAAAAAAGATGCCGACAATAAGCAAATTACCGCAAAAAGTTTATGCATACTTTAATTATAATCAATTTAATCCCTTTTCTTGACTTTATGGCAAAAACATGTGATCATGAGATATACCTATTTTAATTCAGTTTGCGAAAACGATTTTTTGCTTCGGTTCAGGACGTCAGACGTCCCGAGTCCCTCGGCCTGCCTGCCGGCAAGGCAGGGAGAACCCAAGCCATTCGCAAAAAATATTTTTGCAATTTCATTGACGATAAGTATATTATGGTTTCCAGCTTGATTCTGCCGCTTTTATTTTTCATCATTATTATATTGCTGGTGGTTTTTATCAGAGTTCACTTCATCCTGCAAAAGTCGGAAAAATTACGGGAACAGCTAAAAGAAGAAAGAGACCTGGCAAAAGCCATAGTAGCCTCGATGGGTGAAGGTTTGCTGGTATTGGATACTAATTACAAGGTAAAGCTAATTAATCCGGCAGCCGAAAAGCTTCTCGAGACGACCGCAAGGGAAGCAGTAGGGCAGAAGTGGGCGGAGTTTGGCCGTGCCTACATAGCCGTTAAACCAATCCCGTTTGAAAAAAGATCGGCCGTAATTTCTCTAAACAAAGGCGAAATCAAAGTTACCGGAATCGCAGACGATCATTATTACGTCACCAGATCGGGCAGGAGATTTCCTGTTGTTGCGATTACAGCTCCGCTTATCCACGATGATAAGGCAATCGGAATAGTCAAAGTCTTTCACGACGCCAGCCACGAAAAAGACGTTGACCGCATGAAAACGGAATTTATCTCCCTGGCCTCACATCAGCTTAGAACTCCCTTGTCTGCGATCAAGTGGTTTGTCGAGCTTTTATCAGACAAAAATTCCGGTCCTTTGACAGAGGAGCAGCGAAAATATATAAAAAATCTTGCCTTTTCCACCGAGAGGATGATCGAGCTTGTCAACTCGCTTCTTAATATATCCCGTATCGAATCGGGCCGAATTATGATAGAGCCTAAGCCGACAGACCTCTCAAAATTGGTTGGTGAAGTTGTAATTCAGTTAAAGAAAAAAATCGACAGCAAGAAAATTAAACTCATCATAAGCACCCATCAAAACCTGCCCAAAATTAATCTCGACCCCAAGTTGATAAGCCATGTCTATATGAATCTGATCGACAATGCCATCAAATATACCCCAGTAGCCGGAGAAGTGTCAGTCTTTATCTCCAAGAAAGAGCAAGAGATAGTCTCCCAGATTTCCGATAGCGGATTCGGCATACCCAGAAATGAACAGGAACGAATTTTTCAGAAGTTCTTCCGCGCTACCAACGCGGTAAAGAAAGTGACAGAAGGGTCGGGATTGGGCCTTTATCTGGTCAAATCAATTGTCGAGTCGTCAAAGGGGAGAATCTGGTTTAAGAGCGACGGAAAAAAAGGCGCAACCTTTTGGTTCACTCTGCCTATATCAGGTATGCGGGCCAAGCAGGGTGAAGTATCGCTTGACTGAAATTAAAATAAGCTCTAAACTTTAAACAATTCCGAAGTATTAGTTATAGAATAACAAAAGTTTTTATTTTTGATAATATATACTTCTATTGATTGAGGTTGCAATCAGTATATACCCCTCTAAGTTGATTTAATAAGATATTTTTAGTTGAAAATTTGCAAAATCAACTAAGACGGGTATAGAAGGGACATAATTATTTCATTGTTATTTTCGAGGGCGCGAAGCGGATCGAGGAATCCGTCTCAATCGCCGCTGTTAGATAGAGATTTCTCGACAAGCTCGAAATGACACTTATGTCCCGGTCACATTTGATACTATGAATTTAGATATTATTTAGAATTTATAAATTGGGATTTAGATTTTAAGTATATGGATAGCAATCTCAAAGTCATGGTCATCGAAGACGAGCCTCTGCTTCTGGAGGCGATCGGCAATAAACTTGAGATTGAGGGAGTGCGGACTGTGCTTTGCGCCGGCGGCAAAGAGGCGCTCGACCACCTGACCAATGACAGCAATCCGCCTGACGCGATCTGGCTTGACTATTACCTCAAAGATATGGATGGATTGGCCTTTATGAATACCATCAAGCAAAATGCCAACTGGCAGAATATTCCGGTCATTGTCGTTTCCAACTCTGCCAACGCCCAAAGAGTCAATACCATGCTGGCTTTGGGAGTCAAGAAATATCTGCTGAAGGCAGATTATCGTATGGACGACATCATCAAGATTATAAGCAATATAAAATCGGAATTTGCCAAACAAAACTAGCTAACGTGAATTACGAAACTAATAAACGTCATTCTGGTAAGGGAGGTGCCAGTCGGCATCTCCCGCATCCAGAATCGTTGTTAAGTTAAATACATTATGCGTAATTTCGACGCAATTCGTTAGATTCTGGACAAGCCAGAATGACGAATTGCTTGTTAATAGAGCCTAAAGCGTTTCGTAATTCGCATTAACTATGAAGAAAATTCTAATCATCGAGGATGATCAGTCGCTGGCTTCGGCTTACCGCTTTAAGCTGTCCTCAAGTTATGAGACGCGAAATGCGGTCACAGGCGACGACGGGCTTAAAGAGGTTCACGGCTGGAAACCGGATCTGATTCTTCTGGATCTATTCCTACCGGGCAAAAGCGGTCAGGAGGTCTTGGCAGAACTAAAAAAGCACAATAAGACAAAGGATATTCCGGTAATTGTATTAACCAATCTTGAGGGTCAAAATCAGGCGATGATCAAACAAGGAGCAGACGAGTGTCTGATCAAAACCGACACCAGCATGGACCAGGTCCTAAAAAAAATCCAAGAGCATCTTCAGTAAACACAAGTCAAATCCAACTTTCATTCTCCGCAAAAATATTTTAGAATAAAATTGATATGAGTTCTTTTACTTCATTTCTCAAAAATCTCATCCCCGATTTTTACAAGACGTGGGATTTTAAGTCTGACTCAAACCGCCAACCTCAAGATCTGCAGCAAAGCTCTTTAGACTCGTCACCCGACGCGGTTGTAGTTATCGACAGGGAGGGCAAAATCAAGGCGGCCAACAAGCGGGCTGCCAAGCTATATGGGTTTACTGATCCTTTTGACATGGTTGGCAAAAGCAAGACCGTGCTTGTCAATGCCCAAGAACTGGAAAAAATCAAAAAACAGTTTGCTGAAAGCAAGTCATTTATGGCTGCCATTGCCGAATCGGCAGAAGACGCCATCATCGGCAAAGACTTAAACGGCCGCATCACCAGCTGGAATAAGGGCGCAGAAAAGCTCTACGGCTACAAAAAAGAAGAAGCGCTTGGCCAGTCGGTATCGATTGTCTACCCGCCGGAACTAAAAGACGAATTACAAAAAATACTTGCCAAGCTTAAAAGAGGAGAGCTGATTCAACACCTTGAGACTGTTCGGATCAACAGAGACGGAAGAAGAATTCCGGTATCGATGACAATATCTCCGGTATTGGACGAAAAAGGCAATGTCAGAGGAGTTTCATCCATTGGCCGCGACATCAGCCGCGAAAAAGAGCTCGACAGGCTCAAAGACGAGTTTATCTCGCTTACTTCTCACGCTTTAAGAACGCCGCTGTCTGCGATAAAGGGGTTGATCTCGATGATTTACGAGGGAGATTACGGCCCGATGAATAAAAATCTGGAAAAGCCGCTTGCCAATATTTCATCATCGACGGAAAGGCTGATCAAATTGGTCAATAATCTCTTGAAAATTTCAAGGGCCAAGACAGGTAAACTCGAGTATAAGCTGGCGGATTTTTCACTTGCCGATTTAATGGCGGAGATTCTTAAAGAATTGGGGCCGATGGCGCGCGAGAATAAAATCGAAGTAAACTTTATCAGAAGCGAAATTCCCCAAGTCCAAAGCGACGAGGCAAAAACCCGGGATATTTTGACCAATCTCCTTTCCAACGCCTTTAAATTTACCAACAAAGGAAGCATAGAAATAAGTTTTAAACAAGAGCAGGACACGGTTACAGTTTTTGTCAAAGATACGGGTATTGGCATTTCAGACAAAGATAAAGCCAAACTTTTCCAGAGATTCCAGCAGATAGCTAATGTCACCAGTAAGCAGATTACCGGGACAGGATTAGGGTTATACCTGTCCAAAATGATGGCCCAGAGGCTAGGCGGCGATATCTGGCTGGCCGAGTCCGAACTCAAAAAAGGAAGCACCTTTGGTTTTTCCCTGCCCAAGGCAGGATCAGTCAAGGCCAAAGAGGTCGCGGAAGCTTTGAGCAAAAATCACAGTAAGCAATTGGTATAATTTTGCAAAATTAAATACTATAATAATATTAACCGCAACACTGATTTACCGAAACTAATGAAGTCTGTGATTTCAAGCGTAGCGGGAAATCCGGCATCAGCGTAACCGACGTTTGCTAGATTTCTTTGAACTAAAGTTCGTCGAAATGACACGATTTGATTTGTAAATATTAATGTAAATTCGTAGGAGCATATGAGAAAAATATTACTCATCGAAGACGACCTGATTCTGGTTCAGATGTATGAAATCAAATTCAGGCATGCCGGCTTTGAGGTGGAGACGGCTTTTGACGGAGCGGCTGGTCTTGAGAAAATGAGGAATTATAAACCCGATCTTGTACTTTTGGATATAGTCATGCCAAAGCTCAACGGCAAAGTTTTTTTTGAAAAAGTAAGAGTCGACCAGGAGTTACAGCAGATACCGGTTGCAATTTTGACCAATATTGACAATCCCGCAGATAGGATAGAGTTTCTCAAGAAAGGGGCAGTGGACTATTTTATCAAATCGGAGCTGACACCGGCACAGGTGGTGGAAAGAGTACGTGATTTACTTGAGATAAGAAAATAGTTATACCCATCTTAGTTGATTTTGCAAAATGTCAACTAAAGTCATCTTATCAAATCAACTAGGGGTATACTTCGATAACTTAAGGTTTGCAACCGAGTTACTCAGTATATACTAATCTAATCCGCTTTTTCGCTCCGAGTGAGCTGCAAATCGGAGTAAGATGGGTATATATACTGATTGCGATTTCGATTAACAGAAGTATATTAGAAAATGGAAGCAGGTTTAGAAAGTAGATAATGGAAGCTGGAAAATTACCAATTTCAATTTTCCAATAACCAAGTTCCAATTAATATTATGTCCAGCAAAATTCTCTTAGTCGAGGACGACAAAGTCCTTTCCCAGATGTATCAGGACAAGCTGGCACATCAGGGATTCGATGTGGTATCGGCTGATACAGGCAGCCGCGCCTTGACCATGCTTAAGTCTTTTAAGCCGGATGTAATTTTACTTGATATTATGCTGCCCGGCGGCATGAACGGCTTTGATGTTTTACAGATCATCAAGCAAGACCAGAAATTAAAAAATATTCCGGTTATTATTCTTACCAATCTCGATACCGAAAAAGATACAGCTCTGGATCTTGGCGCAATTGACTATGTCGTCAAATCCGAAGTCGTCCTCAGCGAACTTGTCAAACTCATCAAAAAACACTCCAAAAAAGGTCTTTTTTAGCCTCATAACAACATCTTGAACCTCGGGAGTTCAATATATTGTCATAACGGCCTGAAAATAATTTTTAAAAATTTTTTGCATGTTTAATCATATCTAATGTTTTTTGATAATTTATATTATCTTCCAAAAATTTTCTATACCTTTGCTTATTATCATCAAATAAATTCAATATAAATTTAGTATTGCAAATCCCTTTTTTACCCGTTAGATATTCGGGTAGGGAAGACCAGCGATATTCAATAAGCTCATCTATGCTATTTACAATTCCTGCCGTTAAAGGGTTAAGATGGATATAGCGCGATACGTGTTTAGCTTGTTCATCCGTTGTAATTCTTTTTGATTTGAATCTAGGCAAGAAAATTGGACCAAGCCCCTCGTTTTTAATATTAAAATATCTGGTAAATGAGTTGAGAGTATCAGCGATAAATATCGGAATGCCATTATCTTTTTTTTGACGAATTAAAAAATGGTAATGAGTTGGCATTAAAGAAAAAGTAAATATCTCTACATTAAAATATTTTTTTATCACAATGCGCCTGAATAACTTTTTTTGAAAATCTAAGTCATAGTTTTTAATATTTGAATAACTTACTAAAGCTTGAGAGGATTGATAATACCTTGCAATATCCAAGAATTTACTGCAATAATTATCAGAATCGAATATAAGTCGCTTATTAATAGTTTTGTTGAATATGTGATATATACGATTATTCACAAATTTTTCGAGTCTTCCCGGCATATGTAAAATGTAAAATACTGCCGAAATTAAATCAACAGATTTTTAGCAAAATATATTTTTAGATTGTTGTAAAGCTATATTGAACCCCCGAGGTTCAAGACTTTACAATTATTTCGTAATAATTGGGTTAAATGTAGGAGATCGAGAGGGAGTCGGAGTGATTCCGGCTAAAATGTCTTTAATATATTTCCGCACAGATTCCCAGTCGTCCTGACCGTATTTAGGAATAAGAATAAATTGTCCGTTTTCTGATTTGTCAGGAGTGAGTACGTTCTGGTCGCTCAAAACCAAAGAAGTTAATTTATAATCTCCAGCCCTGGATACTTCACCAATGAATTTTTTAATTAAGTCGGGGCTGACATCGGTTTTGATATAATCCTGTAGTTCCTTAAGGAGCGAAGGAAGCTTGGGAATAAATCCTACGGTTAGAACTTTAGCCCGTAAAGCCTCGATTAATTGCTGTTGTCTGCGGGCTCGGGCAAAGTCGCCTCCGTCTTGGGCAGATTGGCGGGAGCGGACGAATTTTAAAGCTGTTGCTCCATCCATATGCTGAGGTCCCGCTGCAAACGCAAGTTTTTCATAGCGGCAGGGGAAAGCAAGTTGGGGTTCTTCGGTTGCCTGGCGTAAGAATTCGTCAAGTTCCGGCTTTTCCCTAAGCAGCTTCTCTTTTTCCTCGTCATTATAGACTTTGGGAGGTAAAAAAGGCTCAACCTGCTTGAATTGTTCGTCTTTTTCACAAAGATCGTCCTGCTTGCCATCAATCGGATATTTTTCGTCGATGAAGCTGCGGGCAACATCAATATCTACTCCTCCTAAGACGTCGACGGCTTTGGTAAAACTGGCAAAGTCAATGGCCAGATAGTTATCAATCTCGAGTCCGGTGATTTGGCTGAGGATGAACTTGGTGAGTTCGGCGTCGCTTTTGCCCCCGGCTAATTTGCTGTCAAGATCGGGAAAATGATTGGGGAAAAGTTCCGTTTCATAGATCGTATTGATCTTGGCGCGAAAGTCGGCGCCTGACTTGGTCGGCAGCTTCACCCAGAGGTCGCGGGGGAGCGATAGCATGAAAGCCTGCTTTCTTTTGCTGTCAAAGTGCATGACTATCACGGTGTCGGTCAGGTATGTTCCCTCGTGCCTTCCCCCGGCATATCCCAGAAGCAAGATGTTATATTCGGTTCTTTCAGGAATCGGAGTCGAGGCAGGGTTAATCGGTATCGGAGTGTAGATTTTTTTGTAAAACTGGTTGATTTTAATCAGGTAGATGACAATTGCGGCAGCGACAACGCCGGCCGAGATGATAAAAACTTTTTTCATATAGACAATCTTCTATTTTACAATTAATTCAGGCTATTGCACACTGAATTTATGATGTAGGATCAAGAAGTCGTACAACACTGTCCATATTTTCAGCCGTTTTTCCGGGCAATAAATTCAAATCCTTAAGCGCTTTAACCAACAAAAAAGGATTTTCGTCAAAATTCTCCGCCTCATTCATGCAGATTTCCCAGAAAGAATCACGTGTAATATTTGCACCTGCCGCCTCTGCCAATTTAATTAGTACTGAAAGTAGTTTTTTTTCGTCGTTGACGATTTGCCCCAAAGGCAGATATTGCAGATGGCCGTTAAAAAAAGCTACCAGCAAGAATACGGAAGGATTAATCGTCAAAGGAAAAAGCGCATCGCTGACGACCAGTATCCTTCTTTTTTCTAACTCGTCAATATGTTGCAACTTCCAGATTGCCATTTTTTCCCGATTACCCTCTTCAGGTATGGGATTCCATCCTCTGATGGCGAATCTAAGCAAAGGTGAATCGGCGATCTCAGGATGCAAAAGCAAATAAGGTGTAAAAAAGGCTGCGAATCCGGCAGTCCTTAGACCTCCGATAAGCTGAGAGACAGTTAAATCAGGTTTAAAACCCTGATGCTTTTTGGCGGGATCGATAAAAGTTTCCAGCAGAAAGTCAGCCAGAGGTCCGCGGTCATAAGCAAGAATCGGTTTATTCTTCGTCAGAAATATTTTGCCTCGTGCCAACTGATCGATCTTAGCCGCATTAGGTTCGTCGCGGATGTCGTCCACCATTTCAGCTAAAGTTTGTGAAGTGTCATTAATTGAAATTATCAAAAGGGGGAGTAGTGATTTCTCCCGAAAAAAAGTGAGATGAAAATAACTTTTGTCACCAGCTTTTAATACTTCGGTTTCAACTCTGTATCCTGATATCATGGCAAGACTATTCAGATATGCTAAAGTTGCCTGGTCGTTGCGGCGAAATCGAAAATTCCTATTGATATGGATGTCCACGTCCTTTAAACCAAAAGCATGATCTATAACTTGGCGGGTGAGCGGATTTGAGCCCAATAGTTCATCAGGCAGATGGGAGTAGTGGTCGCAAATATTTTGTTCAACTGCTTGAGTTTGATGAAGATAAACCCTCATCGATCCGCCCCGAACGTAGCCGATGCTTCCGTCGGGATCAATCTCTGCAATTTCCTCCAGACCAACGACCAATTGTTCGGCCTTAGAAATTAGTGGAAGATGTTGTCCGAGATGAGGAAAAGTAGATAATAAGAAGTCGGAAAAAGCTATCTGACTTTGCCATGGAGTTTCACGGCGGTTAACTCTTTTTGCCCTTTCAGCCGGAGTCGCCATTTAGAAGGTAGCCTTGATTTTTAACAGTTTTAATGAAGTGGCGGTCAAGCCCCAGCCTTTCCAGCTTATTGCGGAGTCTTTTGATGATTTGATCAAGTGCCCAATCGGTATATTTATCATCAACTTCAGTCTGCCAGACAGCCTTGCCAAGCGTGTCGCGTCGGACAACCCCACCTTGATTTTGCAGTAATAGCTTGATGACTCTTTTTTCGCGGCGTGAGAAAAAGCCTTCGATGATCACATTTCCTGCCATAACTTGTCCTTGCTGGTTAACTCCTATTTTGTTTTTTTCTTGAATTAGTTTTTTGCAGAAATTGGCAAATAGGGGAATAGTCAGAATAATTTTTTTGTATTTCTTAATAAGAAGCCCTGTCTTGATGAGATAATTTAGGCCTTCCCTTTCGCTACCCTCAGGGACAGATTCTTTTTTCAATACTTTATCAATTACCTTCTTTTCATCCCTGCCAAGCTCTTGCCAGAGGATATTCAGCTTGAGATTCAGACTATCATGATTGAAAAGATCAACACTGTCTTTACTTTGATAGTAATATCTTACGCATTCCTTGATCAACCAAGGAGAAGGTCCGCATTTGTCAAGTATCGCTTTCTCCAAATCTCCGGTTAGTTTTACCGCAAAGGAGGTGCTGATAAATTTGATGAAATGGCTCATCTCCGCTTTTTGAAATCTGAACAGGGAAATATTCTGATAAAGACTTGTATAAGGAGATAAATATTTCGTCAAGCGGGGATGGGTAATATTTTTCTGAAAAAGATAGAGGATGTTTATGCTTTGATTATCGTGATAAAGCTTATCAAGGAAGGAAAGCAGGGAGACCTTTTCATCTAGAAGCTGATCTGCATCGAGAATGATTAAACACGTTTTTTTTAACGTCATTCTGGCAACCTCGACTTTTCGTCGGGGGCGTCCAGAATCGGTGTGTTTGTTGTTGATCAGTTTCCTTAGATCGTTCGGATCTTCGACAATTTCTCCTTTAAGATCAATCGGAACTAATTTTATATCGTCGCCGAATAATCGGTTTCTCTTTAGTTCATCAATCCGGTAAAGTTGGTCTCTTTTGGGGATATTGATTACGGAAAGACATTCTCTGGAGTTAATAGCTTTTACCCAGGGAGTATAGATTCTTCTGATTGCCGAATCAGGAAAGGCATTTTTTAGCTTCATAGAGCCTAATATTATAGCAAATCTTTTGTCAAAATGACAATTTGGCGTCAGTTATGACGTCAAGCCAATTACCTGAAGCAAACGTAAAATCATTACTATGAGTAAAGAAAGAGTCGGGGAAACAGGTCCTGATCTTAAAAAAAATGGTTTGCTTAAATTTATTCCACTTATGGGTTTAATCTATGTTTTTTCAAAGTTAGCTTTTAATGCGGTAAATACTCCTCAAGATAAAGCTGTTTCTGATGAACCTCAGCCAGTTATAATTCAACATGATCCTGATACAGGTGAAACAACTATGACTATCAGTGATGGAGCTGGGAATGTTAAGATAATAGATGATCCTAATGCGGAAGTTCCGGGTTGGGTAGCAACATCAGTAAAAGCTTGGGCAGATCATTATAGAGGAAATGATCAAGGTGATAAACCCAGCTCTGGGGTGGGATAAAATGTCATAAGGCTTCACCCGAGATTTTTCAGGATTTTTCGACTTCGCATCATTTTCATGATAAATTACTTATATGGTATACTTCTATTAATCGAAATCGCAATCAGTATATACCCCTCCTTAGTTGAATTGATAAGATAACTTTAGTTAACAATTGCGAAATCAACTAAGACGGGTATACACATTTGGGATTTTGATATTGAAGAGCTCAAAATAACCGAATCGGGTAGGATTAAGATACTTGAGCGGATGATCAATCACGGTCCCGGTAAGGAAAAGATAAAACTCCCGGAGGTGAAAAAATATTGGAACAAGTTAAATTTGAGTCCTTTAGCTCATAGACTGTTTGAATTATTAATATGGGGAAAGTACAGATCCTCACCAAAAATCAAAAGCTTATACCGGAAGGTATAAGTAAGAGTAAGAATTTCAAAGAGCAGTCTTTTTATTTTACCGGAGGAACCGCTTTGGCAGAATATTATCTTCAACACAGATATTCTGAAGATCTTGATTTCTGAAGACCTTTTAATTACGTTGGCAGTAATATCAGTCACCAACTCCGTCTCTCCGCCTCTATTAACGAGTCTCAGCAAATATTCCTGCCAAACTTCCGACCTGCCGACATATGACCAAACAAGAGAGATGACAATGCTTGCCAACAAAACCACCAACAGAGTATTTACAATATTGAAGTTAAATCTGGAGCTTTTGGGGTTTACTGTATTCATCTATTTTCTTGGAAAGAATCGGTAAAGCTTGTAAAATATTTGTAAATATTTGTAAAAACTTGTAAAAATCCTGCTCAAAGCGAGATTACATGAATCTTTTTAACTAAAAAAAGATAGGCGGATATCAAAAACATCAAAATCGAGATACTCCCAAATATCAAGATTGAAACGGTCTTTGTTGGTTTGAGAATTTCTCTTAAGGGAGATCTTATCTTTAGCTCCCAGCCGGTTTTATCGATGATTATATTGCTCTCGAATTCATAAAGCTCTTTATTTTCTTTATAGCTCACTGATTCTGTATAAAGATCGTTGAGTTTACCTATTTGATTTTTTAGCGGACTGGCAATTATCCTATTTCTTTTGTCGATGAGGATGAAGTATTCGCCATTCTCCGGATTTGCCACTTTCTGCAAGCGTGACGAAAGAGAATCAAGATTAAGTGAAAAAACCAAAACTCCCATGATCTCGTTATTTTCCGGTGAATGAATCGGTGTTGATACTACCAATGCTTTTCTTTTATCCGGGGTTTTAGTATCAAATAAATTGGAAGTGTAAACTTTCCCTTCGCTAGCCTGCCTGAAGTAATCCCGATTATAAAAATTATCTTCGGTCAATATTGTATGAGGGTAGACGTTCAACAGATCCCCGTTTTTATTTAATGCCAAAGCCAATCTAATATTTGCATTACCGTCTATCACTAAGCGAAGTACTTCCCTGATTAACTCTTTATCATCTGCGGCCATAGCTTCAAGTAAAATCCTGCTTTGAGTTGCATCGGTTATGGATTTTTCGACCGCTTCTAAATTTGAATCAAGCAAGAGCTGTCCGTATTCCAGTTTGTTTTTTAATTCGCGGTCGACAAACTCTTTCATATTCTGCTCCATCAACCAGATCACGCTTGCGGTTATTACGGTTATCAGCAGAATTCCCAGAAAAATGGGTGGGATTATCCTTTTCTCCAACCTCTTCTGGACAGAAAGCGTATCCCAGACAGGAGTCAACAAAGCAGTAAGACCCAGTATCAGGACAAAAAAGGCCTTGGTCCAGGATAAATTACCGGCAAACCAAAAGGATAGAAGCGTGAATACGGCACCATACAACATCATCGTAAGCCAAAAAGCTCTTCTTTTCTTGTTTCTTGTCCACCAAGCTAGGACACTGAAGACTAATGCCAAAACTATCAGCAGAATAGTCGAGTAAGGATTAAGTTCAATTATATTTTCTATAATCCAAGGCGCACTTACTCGATTAAGTAGCGTAATTGCAGATCCTACCGAAAAAATACTGATAAAGAACAAAAGCATCTCGATTCCTCTTATTTGAAAGATGAGATTTAATATCAGACACACTCCCGCCAACCCGAAAATAAATCCCGTACCAAATTCACCGATTTGGTACCGGCTGAAAGCAAAAGCTAAATAAGTGCCTGTCAATATATAATGAAAAACTCGGTGCCAGATTTTTGACAGACTATTTCTATAAAGGTCAGTGATGATCAACCCTGCTCCCCCGGCGACAAAACTCACCTGCATCGGCAGCATCCAGTATAAAAAACCGGCAGAATTTAAACGAGCAAAATACTGGTTAAATAACAATAGGGAAAATCCTGATGCGATTGAAGCAATAGCGATAAACCAGTCAAAGACGCTTGCTACATCGATATGTGCCTTGGGCAATTCGCTTACGATATAACTTTGATTGGCAGTTTCTTTGATTTCTTTTCCGTTTATTAGTTGTCCGGATAAGGAAGGTTCAGCCGATTCTTGAATTTGTCCTTTTTTTGATAAATGCAGAACTCTTCCCAACTCCTCTTCGGTAATTCTAAATCTACCCTTACCAACTCTTATTCCTTTAAGCCTACCTTGTTTTAAAAATGTATAGATGCTGTTGGTGGAAAAACCTAATATATCTGCTACCTGTTTCACTGTATAGGTCTCGCTCATAATTTTTACCGATCGTAACTCATCCCCTCAATAGCGGGAGGCGCGTGCGAACGGTTATTCCGCTCTAGCAATCAAATGCGTAGCGGTATAGCCTTCTAACAGGCCAATTTATAAGATTTTACAAGTATTTACCAAATTTTTACAAGTTGTTACAAGTATATAACAATAATATATAGTCATACTTTATTTATATATATAAAGTCCTATATTTGTCAAGTGGTATTTAGATAAATAAGTATTAGGTTGATCTAAAGCCCTAAAGGGTAATAATTTGGTTAAAGCCCGTAATTAGCGTAGTGTTTAATTCAGATACATACTCTAGTCTTTGGAAGTGGAAATACTAAGATAACTCAATAAGTAACCTGTAGTATAAAATTATGTTAAGTATCAACCCGTAGTAGTTGTTAAAAGGAATAAAAAGATCTTAAGATTTGAACAAGTTGGATTTTATAAAATAGGGCTGACAACATGCCAATTATTAAAAAAGGGCCAAAAGCAATTTTGCTTCTTAATTTTTTCATTTTTAGAGTAATTAATATTAACCCTATAGTCGCACCCGCGACAAAGCCTATATATAATGCCATCAATCCGGCTAGAGTACCCAACAAAAATCCCAAACTAAAGGCAAGTTTTACATCGCCGAAACCCATCGCTTTTCCTTTTGTAATAAGAAAGAGCAGCAGTATCGGAGTCATAACCAGAAATGCCGAAACTATTTGGTTTAAAAATTTTGCGGGAGTAATTCCTTGTGTTACTAAATACAAAAAAGAAAAAGCGAATAAAGCCAATTGAACACTATCGGGTATTATCTGATATTTAAAGTCTGCAAAAAAAATCACCACCGATACCGACACTATTCCCAGTAGCGCAACCAGCATCAATGTCTGGTTATGCAGAGTCAAAAGCGCCTCTCCTATTCTCTCGGTTTTCCCCGGCATGCTATATTGTCCCGTCTGATTAGCCCACACTATAACCAAGACAAACATCACCCCGGTGACAAACTCAACCACAGGATAAATAAAAGAAAACTTTTTACCGCAGTATCTGCACTTAGCACCAAGATAAAAATAACTAAAAATCGGCACCAGATCATACCAAGACAATTTCTTCTTGCAATGGTCGCAGCGTGATCGTCCCGTTATCTTCTCTTCAGCAGGCAATCTGTCAATCAAGACGTTTAAAAATGACCCGATGGCAATACCTAATAAAAATATTAAGATTAAAAACATAAAATTAAATCATTAACTTAAAATCTCCCTCATCGTGCGGTCCTATCAGCGCCAGATTTAGTTTTTCCGGCCGGAAAAACTCTCTGGCTATTTCAATCAACTCATCCTTTTTGACATTCATAATGGTTTTAAGTACCTCCTCCACTGTTACAACTTTATTTTCCAAAATCATCTTTGTCCCATACCAGGTCGCCACAGCCGAAGAATCCTCCATCGAAAGCATAATCCTACCTCTGATCATCTCTTTCGCCCGCTTTATCTCCTCGTCGTTTACCTCGCCGGCAGCAATTTTTTTATGCTCCGCAAGTATTACTTTTATTGACTCTTTTATCTTCTCTTTATCATTTGTTACACCTGCCTGGGTTGTCATATATCCAACATCCAGATGCGACTCTCTGTGGGTTGAGATATAATAACAAAGACCTCTCCTTTCTCTCACCTCGATAAAAAGCTTCGATGACATACCTCCCCCAAGTATCACCGAAAGGACCGAAAGAGCGTATTTTTTTCGATCAAACAAGGAAAAAGTTCGAAATCCGAGTGAAAAATGCGTCTGTTCGGTTTTTTTGTGCTTAACCAAAATATTAGGTTTGTCTTGCTTTTCCACGACTTTAGCAAAACTAAAATTCTTAACCTTAGATTTCCACTGTCCCAATTTCTCCTCAATTATCTGCAAATAACTTTTCCTTTTTAACTTTTCACTTTTAATCTGATTTAGTCCTCCCGCCACGACCAACACCGCATTTCTTGGCGAATACAACTGGTCCATAAAATCAAAAAAGGTCTGCCGGGTAAAGCGCGTAACGGTTTCTTTCGTTCCCGTCGTATCAAATCCCAACGGATGTCCGGGATAAAGCAGGTTTTCAAAAAGGTCTCCCACCTTTCTGGCCGGGCTGTCCTCGTACATATTGATCTCCTCGACAATCACTCCCTTCTCCTTCTCTATCTCGGCCGGCTCCAAAAGGGGATGCCTGACCATGTCCGCCAAGATATCAAGCATCATTGCAAAATGTTTGACCATGCCTTTGACCCAGTAGCCGGTGTGGTCTTTGGAGGTAAAAGCATTATTTACCGCTCCCATCCCTTCCAGCAATGATGAAATGGCAAAAGCACTGGGATATTTTTTTGATCCCTTAAAAGGAATGTGCTCAAAAAAATGGGCTATCCCGTTATTTTGCTCATTCTCATACCTTGAACCCGCGCCAAAAAGCAGAATCGTGGTTAAAGTAGGAAAGGCTTTGGTATTTATCAGAATTACTCTCAATCCGTTGGCAAGTGTAAACGACTGTGGTTGCATTTTAATGTTTGATTAAAAATAACCTATACCCGTCTTACTCCGATTTGCAGCTCTCTCGGAGCGCGAAAAAGCGGATTATACTTCTATTAATTGAAATCGCAATCAGTATATACCCCTCCTTAGTTGATTTAATAAGATATTTTTAGTTGAAAATTTGCAAAATCAACTAAGACGGGTATAGATGAGTATATACTGAGTAACTCGGTTACAAACCTTAAGTTATCGAAGTATACTCTCAATTAAAAGTTATGACTATCCTTTAAAAACTACAGCATGGCTTCTCAAAAATTCCGTATCAAAAGTTTCCAAAAAACCTTGTCTGCCAAGAATCGGAGGCACTTCGTTTCTATCTAAAAAGCCTATTGGAACTTTTCGCTTTATTTCACCTATCTTTGCCGTAATTCTTGATTTTAATAAATAAATTGTTTGATTTCCTCCCACACCCATTGTGATATCTTTTATACAATCATGCTCAAGCGATATCTGTAAATCATTCGATAAATAACTTGGCAGTATGCTAAAATCTGCCCCGGTATCAACCACCATCCAGGTTTCGATCCAAAGTTCTTTTTTAGGAATCTTAAAAGATACTTTCGCAACGGGCCTAAAGACTTGACCAAAGTAGCTTTTTTCGCCATTCTCATAGTCGAATTTTACTTCCATAAAATCAGTGAGTGCGCTTTAGGTAAATAGGCAATTTCAGGAGTCTCTTTAGGAAACTTTTTCCTGATTTTTTTTAATATTTCGGCCGCTCCTTCTCCCGTCTTAGCCGTAAACACTTTGCCCGCCGCCAGTATTACGTGTTTCCCCCTGTAGCGGGGGTTTTTGAATATATCCGGCATAGTAACTTTTTTTTTCATTCTCCAAGTTTACCATATTTTTGGACTTGAAGGCTAATTCCGCAAATTCTTTTATACGCATCTTACTCCGATTTGCAGCTCTCTCGGAGCGCGAAAAAGCGGATTATACTTCTATTAATTGAAATCGCAATCAGTATATACC
>Ga0209541_10008178_pt1 | contig 17348 bp, 17 predicted proteins | sample RifCSPlowO2_01_FD_184027 | JGI IMG/M metagenome (GOLD analysis project Ga0209541, IMG submission 184027) | Groundwater microbial communities from Rifle, Colorado - Rifle CSP2_plank lowO2_0.1 (SPAdes) (version 2) | ecosystem: Environmental > Aquatic > Deep subsurface > Groundwater | place...
CCACATCAATCTTTAGGTTACGAAACCTCGATAGGGTTCCATTACAAGTATCACAAAGTGTTACCTATGTACCCGTCTAGTACAGTTTCTTGACTTTTTTATTGACATAGTATATACTTATTATTGTAAGTTTTCTCGGATAAGTTGCGGTCCTTATGCTTTAGCGTGAGACGGACTTAAAGAGAGGTCGTCTTACGCTAATAAAATAAGTTAAAAACAAAGATGGCTAAAAAGTTATATGTTGGCAATTTGTCATACGACATGACCGAAGATGCCCTAAAAGATACTTTTTCTGCTGCCGGAACCGTGGAATCGGCTATTATCATAAAAGATAAAATGTCCGGTCGCTCCAAAGGATTCGGCTTTGTGGAAATGTCCACTGATGAAGAAGCTCAAAAGGCAATCGAAATGTTGAATGGCAAAGAGCATGATGGTCGAGCGCTCACCGTTAATGAGGCGCGGCCAATGGAAGAGCGCCCGAGACGGGAAAATCGCTATTAATTCCAAACAACAAAACTCCCCGTTTTAAAACGGGGAGTTTTGTTGTTATAATAACGGCAATGTTTGAGATTTGCGAAATAAAAAATAAAACAGAATATAATCCTTTATTAATTTCAAAACAAACGCCATTCACCCAATCCTGGTTTTACGGCGAATGGCAGGAAATGATGGGACGAAAAATTCGGAGGTTTGAAATAAGGCGGGAAACGGAAAATCTCGGATTTTTTCAGGTTATTAAATATCCCATGCCGTTTTCTCAAAATATTTTGTATATTCCGCATGGTCCCGTTTTGAAAGAGATAAGTTATTTGGGCGATGAATTTTTGAAGGAATTTCGCGATAAATTGTCAGAAATTGTCAAAGAAGAAAATGCGATCTTTGCCCGATTCGATTTATACTTCCATAATTGTCTCCCTTCGAGACATCTCCCACAGGGAGAGAATTATGGAAGTAAAGAAAACTTAAATAAATTTTTTAAAAAAGTTCCAGTCTATGCTTATCGCTCGTTTTATTTTCAGCCAAAATTTGAGTGGCTTGTTGATTTAACTAAAACAGAGGAAGAAATTTTAAACGGGATGCATCCAAACAATCGCTATAACATCAGGCTCGCGAGAAAAAGGGGAGTTGAGGTTAAAATTATTGGCGAAAATTTCCAAAAATATTTTTCTGATTTTTACCGTCTTCTTAAAGAAACGGCAAGGCGCGGCGACTTTAACCTGCACCCCAAAAATTATTATCAAAATATTTTCGAAACTCTTGCATCCGATAACACTTTTTTGGTCTTGGCTAAACATGATGATAAAATTCTTACAATAAATCTTATTTTGCTTTTTGGCGATACCGCTTATTTTCTTTTCGGCGGTTCAAGCGGTGAACATAAAAACTTGATGGCGCCGCATTTATCGCATTGGCAGGGAATTATTGAAGCCAAAAATAGCGGTTATAAATTTTATAATTTTGGCGGCGTCAGTGGAAATGGCGGGAAAGAATTGGAGGGTGTCTCTTTTTTTAAAAAACGGTTCGGGGGAGAAATTTTTGAATACTCCGACTCTTATGATATCGTGGTAAAACCTTTTTGGTATTATCTATATAATTTAAGAAAAAAGATAAAGGCTTGCGCCTAAATAATTCAAAGGCAGATTTATGAACTATGAGTATTAAATCAAAAGTAAAAAAACTAATTCCTGAAAGTGTTATTTCATTTTACCATCTTGGTTTGGCGGTTTTGGCTGGTTTTTATTATGGTTGGCCGTCCAAAAAAATGGTTATTATCGGCATAACCGGCACTAAAGGCAAAACTTCGGCCGCTAATTTTATCTGGTCTGTTTTAAACGCGGCCGGCTACACGGCTGGTCTTATCGGAACGGCCAATATCAGAATCGGCGACGTTGAAATGTTGAATAAATATCATATGACAATGCCGGGAAGATTTATTTTGCAGGGGCTTTTAAAAAAAATGGCCGATGCCGGCTGTGAATACTGTATCGTTGAAACTACTTCCGAGGGAATAAAACAATGGCGGCATTACGGAATTTTTTATGATATCGCGGTTTTTACAAATTTAACTCCGGAACATTTGCAATCGCATAGCGGCGATTTCCAAAAATATAAGGAGACAAAAGGCGGGATGTTTAAGGCGCTTAAAAACGGAAAACGCAAAGTCATAAATGGCGCAGAAATTAAAAAAACTATCATTGCCAACTACGACGATCTGCATAAGGAATATTTTTTGGCTTTTCCGGCGGATAAAAAAATTACTTTCGGCGCGGCGGAGGGAGCCGATTTTCAAGCTGATAAAATCAGAAACACGAAAGACGGTTTGGAATTTTTTGTCGGCTCAACGCCGTATGAGATAAATATTTTAGGGAAATTCAATATCTACAACGCGCTTCCGGCCATCGTTATCGGTTCGCTTTTCGGCGTTTCTGATAAAAAAATTCAGGAAGGGTTTAAAAATCTTAAAAATATTCCCGGCCGGATGGAAAAAATTGACGAAGGCCAGAATTTCCTTGTTTTTGTTGATTATGCCCACGAAAAAGAGGGGATGAACGCGGTTTTGGAGACAGCCGGCGATTTGGTTAAAGAAAATAACGGTCGAGTTATTGTTTTGCTTGGCGCCGAAGGCGGGGGAAGAGATAAGTCAAAAAGACCGCAGCTTGGCGAAATTGCGGCAAAAAACGCCGATTTTGTTGTTATAAGCAATGTTGATCCGTATGAAGACGACCCGAAAGAAATTTTGGAAGACATCGCCCGTGCGGCGCAAAAATTCGGCAAAATCAGAAATAAAAATTTATTTGTTATTGAAGGTAGGCGCGAGGGTATAAAAAAAATGCTTTCTTTGGCCGTCCAAAATGATGTAGTATTAATAACAGGCAAAGGTGCGGAACAGTCAATTATTATCGGCGGCAAGCGTTATCCTTGGGACGATAGAGTTGTGGCCCGAGAAGAGTTAAATAAATTATTAAATTTTATAAAATATGCCCCAAATCATTCCGGCGTTAATAACGGCGGCAGATGATAATCCAGATAACGATTTTCAAGAGTTAAAGGATAAATTTGAACGTCTTAGGTCGTTTTTGAGCGAATTTGATAACTGGATCCAAATTGATATTACTGACGGTAAGTTTGTGTCGACAAAAACAAACGTTAATCTGGAAGATTTAAAATATTTTACCGGGTGCGTCAATGTTGAGTTTCATTTGATGATAAACAAGCCGGAAGAAACGATTGGCGAATGGATTCGACTTGGCCCAAAAAGAATTATTGTCCATATAGAAGCGATTGAAAATATGGCTGAAATTTTTAATGTTTGCCGCGGAAACAACGTTGAAATCGGGCTGGCATTAAATCCGGAAACGCCAAATGTGATGATTGAACCCTGGATAAATGCCGTTGATTTGATTCTATTTTTGGGAGTCCATCCGGGGAAAGGCGGCCAAGAATTCATTCCCGAGGTCTTAAAAAAAATAAAATCATTGCGCCGGAACTTTCCCGATGTTAAAATTGAAGTAGACGGCGGCGTCAGAACCGCCAATATTAAAGAATTAAAAAAGGCCGGCGTTGATATCTTTGTCATTGGTTCCGGTATCTTAAAATCGCCTGACATCGGCGCGGCTATCAAAGAATTAAAAAATGTCTGAATATATTCACGATGAAAAAGTTAAGGAATTAGAGATTTTGGCGAATAAAATCCGCCAATCTCTTATTGAAGAGCTTGTTGAAGCCAAATCCGGGCATACGGCCGGGCCGCTGGGTATGGCCGATATTTTTACCGCGCTTTATTTTCATGTTTTAAACCACGACCCTAAAAATCCTAACTGGCCGGAACGTGATCGCCTAATTTTGTCCAACGGCCATATTTGCCCGATCCGCTACGCGGCAATGGCGCATAGCGGCTTTTTTCCTGTTAAAGAACTTAAAACCTTGAGAAAATTCGGCACGCGCCTTCAAGGGCATCCGGAGAGAGAAAGATTGCCCGGCGTTGAAACAACATCAGGGCCTTTGGGTTCCGGTTTGGGACAGGCGGCCGGTATCGCTTACGGCGCCAGAATGGACGGCAAAAAATTCCGTGTTTACTGCGCCATGTCCGACGCCGAGCACCAATGTGGAAATTTGTGGGAGTCAGCGATGTTTGCCGGAAACAATAAGTTGAGCAATCTGACCGGAATTATTGACCGCAATAACATTCAAATTAATGGAATGACTGAAAACGTAATGCCGCTTGAGCCGCTTAAGGCAAAATACGAAGCGTTTAACTGGCATGTTCTTGAAGTTGACGGCCATAATATTGAAGAGTTCGTTGACGCGGTTGAAGAAGCAAAGGCGATTTATGAAAAGCCGACGGCAATCATCGCCCACACGATCCCCGGCAAGGGAATTCCGGAAATTGAATTTGATTACAATTGGCACGGTATTCCGCCAAAGCCGGAAGAAGGAGCAAAGTTTCTGAAAGAATTAAGGACTTTGGGAGGAAAAATTAAATCTGAACATGAATGAAAAATAATATGTTAAACAAAGATGCATATTTAATTGAAGATTTGTCAAAAGCGGAAAAAGTGTCGACTCGCGACGGATTTGGCAAAGGCGTTGTTGATGCCGGCGAAAAAGATGAACGCGTTGTGGTTCTTTGCGCCGATCTTGCGGAATCGACCCGATCCCATTGGTTTAAAGAAAAATTTCCGGATCGCTACATTGAAATCGGCGTTGCCGAGCAAAATCTTGCGACGGTGGCGGCCGGGCTTGCCAATTACGGAAAAATTCCTTTTATCACTTCTTACGCGGTTTTTTCACCCGGCCGCAACAATGAACAAATAAGAACCACCATCAGTTTAAATAATCTACCCGTCAAAATCTGCGGCGCTCACGCCGGAATTTCCGTCGGGCCGGACGGCGCGACTCACCAGGCGCTTGAAGATATCGCTTTAATGCGGGTTCAACCGAGAATGACTGTTATTGTTCCCTGCGACGCGGTTGAAGCCCGCAAGGCGACCGATTCATCGGTTTTTTTCTGCGACGGCCCGGTTTATTTGAGATTCGGGCGGGAAAAATCGCCGCAGTTTACGACCGACAAAACTCCCTTTGAAATCGGTAAAGCGACAATTTTTAGAAGCGGCAGGGATGCGACGATAATCGGTTGCGGCATGCTTTTATATAATGCGCTTGTGGCCGCCGAAGAACTGGCAAAAGAAGGAATTGAAGCGGCGGTCATCAACAGCCATACGGTGAAACCGTTGGATGTTGAGACGATTTTAAATTCGGTAAAAGAAACCAAAGCCGTCGTTACCGTTGAAGAACATCAGATTGCGGGCGGTTTGGGGTCGGCCGTAGCTGAGGCGTTGGTGCAGAATTTTCCCGCGCCGCATGAATTTATCGGCGTCCGCGACCGCTTTGGCGAATCCGGTGAACCCGACGAACTTGTTGAGGCGTTTGGCATGGGGGTTAAGGATATAAAAGCGGCGGTGATAAAAGTTATAAAAAGAAAATAAGGAAATGAAAAAAAATTATGATTTTTTGGGAATCGGCGATACCACGGTTGACGCTTTTATCCGCGTTAATCAAGCTGAAATCCGATGCGATGAAAAAAACGAGCATTGCCGGCTTTGTCTAAACTTTGCCGACAAAATTCCTTACGAGGATGTTTACATAGTTTCTGCCGTCGGTAATTCCGCCAATGCGGCAGTGGCCGCTTCCCGGCTGGGGTTAAAGAGCGTCTTAATGACGAACTTGGGAGGCGATAACAATGGCATTGATTGCATTAAGGCCTTTCAAGAAGAAAATGTCGGCACCCAGTTTGTCGCCGTTAATAAAACCAAGAAAACGAATTATCACTATGTTTTGTGGCATAAGGACGACCGGACGGTTTTAATAAAGCATGAGAAATATGATTATAAACTTTATGATTTTGACGAGCCCGGATGGATTTATCTTTCATCGCTCGGAGAAAATTCACTGGCCTTTCATCAGAAACTGGAAAAATTTTTAAACGAAAGGCCGGAGATAAAATTAGCTTTTCAGCCGGGAACTTTTCAGATGAAATTCGGAAAAGACGCTTTAGCCGGAATTTATAAAAGAACCGATGTGTTTTTTTGCAACAAAGAGGAATCGCAAAAGATTTTGAAAACCGATGAAGACGATATTAAAAAACTGCTTAAAGCCATGTCGGCCCTTGGTCCTAAAATTGTTGCGATCACCGATGGCGTGAAAGGCGCCTATTCTTATGACGGCAAAGAAATACTTTTTATGCGTGAATATCCCGATCCAAAACCGCCATTTGAGAGGACCGGAGCCGGCGACGCTTTTTCTTCAACTTTTGCCGTCGCTTTGGCGCTGGGCAAAAGCGTCCGCGAGGCCATTATGTGGGCGCCGATAAATTCGATGTCAGTGGTTCAGCAGATCGGCGCGCGCGCCGGCTTGCTGACGCGAAAAGAATTGGAAGAATACCTGGCAAAAGCCCCGGCTGATTACGAACCAAAAGTAATTGGATAAAACGAAAAGTGTAAAGCGAAAAACGCAAAATAAAAACTTAAAATTTAAAAATTTTGAATTTTACGTTGTTTTTTTTCACTTTTCGTTTTTAGTTTTACGTTTTAAAATCATTACCGAAAAAAAAATATGAAAAATGTGAGAGATTATCTAAAAGACGCGAGCATAAACCAATGGGCGTTGGGACATTTTAATTTTTCGGAGGATGAGGCAATAAGGGCGATTGTTGAATCGGCCGGCGAATTGAAAACGCCGATTTTCGTTGGCACTTCGGAAGGGGAAAGAAAACATATTGGCTTAAAGCAGGCGGTTAACTTAGTGAAGGCATTTCGGGAAGAATTTAACATCCCCATTTTTTTAAACGCCGACCATCATAAAAGTTTTGAATCAATAAAAGAAGCGGTTGACGCCGGCTACGATGCTATTTTGGCGGATTTTTCCGCTTTGCCGTTTGAAGAAAATGTGAAAATGACAAAACAAAGCGTTGAATACGCCAAATCAAAAAATCCGGATATACTTATTGAAGGCGAACTGGGCTATGTCAGGGGAGAATCAAAGATTCAAAAAGAAATTATAGAAATAAAAACAGAGGACTTAACCAAGCCGGAGGAAGCGGTGCGATTCGTAAAAGAAACCGGCGTTGATATGCTGGCGCCGGCGGTCGGGAATATCCACGGCATTGCCGTTAACTTTCCCAAACTGGATTTTGCGAGGATCGCTGACATTAAAAAAGCGGTTGGCGGAAATATTTTTTTGGTTTTGCACGGCGGTTCCGGCATGAGCGAATCCGATTTCAAAAACGCGATTGATGCCGGAGTGTCGATGGTTCATATTAACACCGAAATTCGCGTTGCGTTTACGGAAAAATTAAGAGAAACAATTGCCAAAATGCCGGAAGAAACAACGCCATACAAAATTTTAATTCCTTCAATTGAAGCGATAAAAAAAATCATTGAAGAAAAATTAAAAATTTTTGGAAGTGTAAATAAAATATGAAAATTTTTATAACAAAAATGGTTCCCGAATCAGGAATTAAAAGGCTAAAAGACAAGGGTTATGAGATTGTTGTGAATTCCGAAGACCGAGTTTTAACCAAGAAAGAATTAATTAACTCCTTGAAAGGGCAGAATTATGACGCTTTATTTTGTCTTTTAACTGATAAAATTGACGGAGAAGTGATGGATTCGTTTGGGCCGCGGTTAAAAATTATCGCGAACATGGCCGTGGGTTATGACAATATTAATATTGAAGAAGCGAAAAAGCGGGGGATAATGATTACTAATACGCCCGATGTTTTGACCAATACGGTTGCCGAGCACGCTTTTGCTTTAATGCTGGCTATTGCCCGCAGGATAGCCGAAGCTGACAAATTCACAAGAGCTTTGAAATGGCAGGGATGGGCGCCGATGCTCCTTTTGGGGAATGACTTATCGGGGAAAACCCTTGGTGTTGTGGGTCTTGGGCGTATTGGCTCCCGGGTTGCGTATCATGCGGCTAAAGGTTTTGATATGAAAATTTTGTATTATGATGTGAATAGGAACGAAAATTTCGAGAAGGAATTCGGAGCAATTTATTTGCCGCTTGAAGATTTATTAAAACAATCTGATTTCATTTCCATCCATGTCCCGCTTTTTGATTCAACCCGCCGCTTGATTAACGCGGAAAATTTGAAACTGATGAAACCCTCGGCTTATCTGGTGAACACTTCGCGGGGGCCGGTTATTGACGAGGCGGCTTTGGCTTACGCTTTGGCGAATAAAGTAATAAAGGGGGCCGCTTTAGATGTTTTTGAGTTTGAACCGGAAATTACGCCGGAATTGCTTCAACTTGATAACGTCATTTTAACGCCGCACATCGCTTCGGCAACCGAAGAGACGCGGTCAAAAATGTCCGATTTGGCGGCAACCAACATTATTGAAGTGCTTGAAGGCCGCACCCCGCCAAATCTTGTGAAATAATACTATCGTATCGATTCTAAGAATCGATAGTTGATATGGCTTATCTAAGCTATATTTTAGTATATTTTGTACAACTATTAACAACTATTATTTTCTATGTTATACTTAAAACATAATACGGTTCTTTAACGAGCAAGCTTGAGTTCCCACATGGTGTGGGGATGAAGAGCAAACCAAAACAATGCGCCACCATTGGTGACCGCAAAAAAGGAGGACTTGCAATGAAAGACGCAACCTTGAAACAAGCGGCAAAGATTTTATCGATTTTTAATGAAACGCCTGGCGATCAAATCCAGGCACTTCTCGAATCCGGACTTCTCACCGATCTTCGTGATGGTAACGTCGCCGAAGTGAAGCGGGATAATTTCCGGAAGTTGCTGAGTCTCACCCTCTACCCGCCTCTTCTCGATTTGGTCGGCACAGTCACCATCTCGGCGGTCACCTCTCTGTTCCTTGCCCACGAGAAGTTCGTTGTTGATACGAGCAAGAGGGCTCGCGTTGGGGTCTCCTACCTCAGCGACAACTTCAAAGCGTGGTTTTTCGAAAAGGAAAAGATCGAGGAGTCGGTCGCCGAGACCACGCTCCGCTACGCTAAGCTCACAAAGTCTTCGGTCGACGCTCCCATCCGCGCCGAGATTGGCTTGGAGTTCGAGGAGACTACTCTCGCCCAAATCTGGGCGCTTATGGAGCGCCAGAAGAGTGGTGAGGCCGGTGTTCTCCTGAATACCGGGCACGCCAACATCTTCTACGTGAAGGATGTGGATGGCGTTCTCCGTGCGGCGTGCATCCACTGGATTGGGGACGGCTGGCGCGTGGACGCCTACTCCATCGCGCGTCCGAACAGGTGGCTCGGTGGCGACCAGGTGTTTTCCCGAAACGCGTCCTAAACTTTGAATTCTTATTTAGGGTTATTGGGACATGGGGACACTAGGAAATTGCAAGAAGAAATTTGTGAACGCAAGAATGTCCTATAGGATTCTTTTGCGGTCAGCAAAAGTGTAAGTATAATGACGATCGTCTCCATACTTACACTTTTTTATTATTGATTTTATTATCAAGATTTGATATACTGCCAAACAGAATTTCTGACTAAAATGACGACTTTGGAACTAAAAAGTAAAAAAAGAATCTTGCTGGGCAAGAAAGTAAAGTCATTAAGAAGAAAAGGTATTACTCCTGCGGTTGTTTATGGCGGGGAAGAGGGCAGTGTCCCGATTGAATTGGATTCAAAAGAATTTTCCAAGGTTTTTAAAATCGCCGGCGAAACCACTTTAATAAAATTGTTTGTTGATGACGCTATTAAAAATGTTTTAATTCACGATATTAGCCGCGACCCGATAACCGAAGAAATGAATCACGTTGATTTTTATGAAGTTAAAATGGATGAAAAAATAATTACTAAAGTGCCATTTGTTTTTATTGGAAACGCTCCGGCGGTTATTGATTTGGGCGGCGTTTTGGTCAGAGCCATGCAGGAGTTGGAAGTGAGGGCTTTGCCGGCTGATTTGCCTCATCAAATTGAAATTGATATTTCCCAGCTTAGGACATTTGATGATAATATATTAGTGAAGGATATTAAGCTGCCTAAAAATGTTGAGATTTTGGAAAATCTTAAAACATCGGTTGCTACTGTGGCTCCGCCCCGGTCCGAGGCTGAACTCGAGATCTTAAAAGGCAAAGTTGAGGAAAAAGTTGAAGAAGTGAAAGTTGAAGCTGAAGAAAAAGTTAAAGAACGGGAAGGCGAAGAGAAAAAAGGAGAGAAACCCGTCTCTTCCGCCAAGCGGGCGGCTTCGGAGGGTAAGAAAGCGGCAGCTTAAATTAAAATTAAGCCGCTATCTAATGAGAAAATCAAAACCTTTGTTGTTTTTGTTTTGTTTTTTGTTTCTTACAGCTTTAATTCCTAAAGCAGTTTTTGCCGATGTTCGCGACGATAAGATAAGACAACAGGAAGCTTTAATAGATCAATATGCCCAGCAAATCCGGGAAAAAGAAAATGAAGCCCAGAGTTTAGCCAACCAGATTTCTATTTTTGAGCTGCAAATAAAACAAATCCAGGCGGAAATTGACGCCACCAATTTAACCATCAGCCAACTTACTTCGGCTATCAAGCAAAAAGAAAATAGTATTGTCCTAAAAGAAGGAGAGATTGAGGAGCGGAATGAAATTTTGGCTCAGTATTTAAGGCAGGCGGCCAGAAGCAATTCCGGCTCTCTTTTAGAATTTTTACTTAAAAATAATAAATTCTCCGATTTTTTCAGCGATTTAAATTATTTAAGCAATGTTCAAAGCCGGATCCAGGACATTCTGGCGATTATTAAAAAACTAAAAAACAAACTTATTCAGGAAAAGAACGACCTGGAAACTGATAAAGCCGAACAGGAACAGTTAAAACGCATTCAAAGCCGGCAGAAAACCGACTTGGGAAATTCAAAGAAACAAAAGCAAAAGCTTTTAGACCAGACCAAAGGACAAGAAAAAGCTTATCAGCAACTTTTAAGCAAGGCGCGCGAAGATTTGGATAAAATCAGAAACCAGCCTTATGATCTGGCCATGGGTTTTAAGATGACCTTTGAAGAAGCCCTTAAGAATGCAATGCCCGCAGCGCAATTGACCAGGGTAAGAGCGGCATTTATTATGGCAATTTTAAAAATTGAATCCGATTGGGGCGGTAATGTTGGAACCGGCAATTGGCGGACTGATATGCATCCTCGCGATTTTAACGCTTTTCAAATGATTACAAGCGTTTTGGGACTTAACCCTGATTCAACGCCGGTTTCCAAAAAACCATATTATGGCTGGGGCGGTGCCATGGGCCCAGCTCAATTTTTGCCTTCAACTTGGCTTTTATACGATAATGCCGTTGCCAAATTAACAGGGCGTCAGCCTCCATCGCCGTGGAATATTGGGGATGCTTTTATGGCAGCGGGTCTTAAATTAGCTGAAGCTGGCGCTGACAAACAAATCTATGCGGCGGAAAGCAAAGCCGCCAAAATTTATATTGCCGGCAGACGTTGGAACACATCTTTAACGGCCAGAATTTACGCTAACAACGTTATGGCCGAAGCCGCGCGGATCCAAAAAGATATAAATATTTTACAGAGCAAATAAAAAATAAATTCTTTTCCTCGCGCGCTCGTCCCTCCAGCGCGGGACTCACTATCCGTCCTCGGCATTTTATCCTCCTCATAAGATTACTATAGTAATCTTATGAGGGGGGGGGGCTATGCTGAAATGCCTGTGGAAGCTTCAGAAAAGAATTTATTTTTTTATCTTAATTTCTGTGTCAGCGCTTCAATTATCGGTTCCATATTGCCGTCTAAAATCTTTTCTATGTTGTGCCAGGATTTTCCGATGCGATGGTCGGTGATTCTATCCTGGGGAAAATTATAAGTTCTGATTTTTTCTGATCTTTCCGCCGATCCGATTTGAGCACGTCTTTCGGCCGTGATTTGCCCTGAAATTTTTTCTCGCTCCATTTGGTCAAGTTTTGCCCGCAAAATCGTCATAGCTTTTTCCTTATTCTTGAACTGAGAGCGCTGGGCTTGGCAGGAAACGACAAAACCCGTCGGAACATGAGTGATTCTGACCGCCGTTTCAACCTTATTCACGTTTTGGCCTCCGGCTCCCGACGATCTAAATGTATCAATTTTCAGATCCTGCGGTTTTATGACAATCTCTTTTTCAGTCACTTCTTTTAAAATCGCGACCGAGACGGTTGAAGTGTGAATGCGGCCTCTTTTTTCGGTCTTGGGGATTCTTTGGACCCTATGGACTCCGGATTCATATTTAAATAAATCATAAACATCGGGCCCTTCAACTTGAGCCGCCAAAGTTTTAATGCCGCCGACATCTGACTGCGAAGAATCAATCGTCTCGGTCTTAAAGCCGCGGCGTTCGGCAAAACAACGGTACATCCGCCAGAGTTCAGACGCAAAAAGACCGGCTTCACCACCGCCGGCGCCGGCTCTGATTTCCAAAATTATTTTTTGAGTTTCTTCCATTATTTCTTTCTTTTGCCGATAGTTTTTTGAAGTCGTTTTTTAAAGCGTTCAACGCGCCCGGCGGTGTCGATTATTTTATTTTTGCCGGTGTAAAAAGGATGGCATTTCGAGCAAATTTCAACATTGATTTCCGGCGCCGTGGAGCCGATTGTGAAAGAATTGCCGCAGGCGCATTTCACTTTGGCTTTGGTGTAGTATTTTGGGTGAATTTCTTTTTTCATAAGTAAGAATATTAGCATTATCAGGAGCCCTTGTCAATTTAAAATAATTTTGTTATTATCGTAAAGTCATGGAAACAAAAGATAATATTTTAGAACCAGATTTGGAAGCCTTGGCTCTGCACGGCGTTCATTTAGGCGCCTTGAGGTCTCACAGTCATCCTAAAATGAAGCCTTATATTTGGTCAAATAGGAATATTTTTCAGATTATTGATTTGGAAAAATCAAAAGAAGATCTGAAAGCAGCGCTTAATTTTCTTGTCGGCGTCAGGAAAAAAGGCGGCGTTATTTTGTTTGCGGGAACGGGTTTTGCCGCCAAAGAGATAACTAAAAAAGTTGCCGAAGACCTTAATATGCCGTATGTCACCGAGCGCTGGCTTGGCGGAACGTTCACCAATTTTTCAACCATCAGCCGCCGCGTTGATTATCTTAAAAATCTTGAAAGTCAGAAAGCGAGCGGCGAGTTTGAAAAATACACAAAATACGAAGTTTTAAAGTTGCAAGAAAAAATTAAAAAACTAAGGAAAGATTTGGGCGGTTTAGTTAATTTAAATCGTTTGCCCGATGCCATTTGGGTAAGTTCGGCAAATTATGATAAAATTGCCGTGAAGGAGGCGGTCAAGAAAAATGTGCCGGTGGTTGGCTTGGTTAATACCAACGCCGATCCGACTCTTTTTAACTATCCGATTCCGGCAAATGACAACGCCATCGGCGCCGTGAGTTTTATCTTAAATTTAGTCAGTGAAATCCTGATTAATGTTAAAATAGCGGCGCCGGTTGAGACCGAGACAATTGATATAAAACTAAAAAAAGATAATAAGAATGATAAAAATTGACGATTTAAAAAAAATTCGGAATATGACCGGCGCTTCGGTTAATGCCATTCGCAAAGCTCTGGAAGAGGCCGACGGCGAAATTGAAAAGGCTTTAAAATTACTGAAGGAGGGGGGAGCGATGGCGGCGGCTAAGAAAGCCGGTCGGCAAACCGGCGAGGGAATCATTTCTTATTATATCCATGCCAATGGCAAGGTTGGCGCGTTGGTAAAACTTTTGTGTGAGACCGATTTTGTGGCGCGCACCGAGCAATTTAAAAAACTTGGCCACGAATTGGCGATACATGTCGCCGCCATGAACCCGGCGAACATTGAAGAATTACTCGCTCAACAGTATGTTAGAGATCCAAATCAAACGGTAGGCGAATTTATAAAAGATTATATAGCTAAACTTGGAGAAAATATCCAAATCGGAGAATTTTGCCGTTTTGAAATATAATCATTACGAATTACAAATCCACTACGAATATACAAATTAGAATTATTCGTATATTGGTAAAAATCAGTAATTAGTATTATGTTTAATTTAATTCCGATTTCAATGTTAATAATAGCTTTGGGAGGCGTTATTTTTATTGTGTCAAATCATTTGTCAGAATTTGAGGAAAATGATGAAGCGGCCGATTCCGGATTTAGTCTTAGGGCGAAACTGGCCGGCTGGGTTAACCAGTTGCTTTTAGATGAAGCGAAAGCTCAATTCTTGTTTTTTACCCAGAAATTACTGCATAAAATGAGAATAGTTCTTTTAAAAACCGATAATCACTTGATGAAGCTTATTGGCAGGATTTCCGAGAAAGATAAAACGAACCCCGCCGATTTTTGGAAGGATTTTTCAAACGACAAGTTGGGGATTTCACAAAAGAAAATTACCGAATCGGAACCGGAAACGAGAATTAACTTGGTTTTTAAATCAAATCCCGAAACGGAAAAATTTTTTGACATCAAACCGGTCAAAAAAGTTTCAAAACCGAAACAGAAAAGGAGATAATGCCAACGTAGCTCAGCAGGCAGAGCAACTCCATGGTAAGGAGTAGGTCCGCGGTTCGATTCCGCGCGTTGGCTCTGGTTATTTTATTTATGCGTCGGTACTCAAGCGGTCAACGAGGGCAGACTGTAAATCTGCTGGCTTTATGCCTACGGAGGTTCGAATCCTCCCCGACGCACATAAAATTTTCGCTTCGCTCAAATTTTGAGTATTTAGTAATTTGTAATTAGTAATTTGAAGCGAAAATTTTATGTGCAGTATTCTTGAATTAGTCCGAACGCATTTCGCCGCGCCGAATATCTGAGCGAGCCTCGTTAGTATCACAAGTTGTCTCGAGGACAGTTATGATAACTATGATAACTATGATAACTATGATAACTATGATAACATTGAATTGTTATACCGGGCGGGCAAGAGAAATCTTTCCGTCTCTTTTTTTATAAATAATTTGCCGCCCCATACTGCGCTAAAGCCCCATAGGGCAAAGCAGTAAATTTTTCGTTCATTTTTTCTTGAAAAATTTGGTTTGGTAAAGTATTATTGATTGTACCTGCCGCAATGGTTTTGCCGGAGTAACTCAGCGGTAGAGTAGCTGTTTTGTAAACAGCAAGTCGCGAGTTCGAATCTCGCCTCCGGCTCTCGGCAAAAAATAGTAAGTAAAATTAAGATTTTTAACCAATATGAAAGCCCAGGAAAAAATAATAAAACTTCAGTGTTCAGCGTGCAAGCGGTTTAATTATCACACGCAGAAAAATAAAAAAACGGTTGAAAGAAAACTGGAGTTTAAAAAATTCTGCAAATGGTGCCGCAAGCATACGGTCCATAAGGAAACGAAGAAATAGCTTACAGTCAGTGAGGGGGCTTGGTTCAGTGGTAGAACAACGGTCTCCAAAACCGTTGACGGGGGTCCGATTCCCTCAGCCCCCGCCGGGCGGCTTGCCAGCGGCTTTTTTTTATTCTAAAATATCTTTAATGGCTAAGAGGAAAAAAACAAAGGAAATCTCCGCCGGTTATTCAAAAAAGCCCTTTTTTGACTTGGAAGACCAAACCAAAAAGGCTATTTTAGCGATTCTTTTTTTTAGTTTTGCAATTATTATATTTTTAAGCATTTGGCATCTGGCCGGCCCCTTTGGCGAGCTGGTTTTCAGAAGTTTCAATTATTTGTTTGGATGGGGTTATTTTATTCTGCCGCTGGTATTTTTGATGATGGCTTTTGAGTTTTTAAAATCGCGCCGGAAACATATTTATTTTGCGACTATTTTTGGCGCTTTTTTACTCTTTTTTTCAATTTTAGGGATTTTAGAATTGTCATCTTCAAATAATTACGCCGGTCTCGCCGGCTATATCACGGTTTTTTCTTTAAATAAAATATTCGGTTTCTGGGCTTCTTTAGTGCTTTTAATTTCTTTTGTTTTTATTTCTTTCATAATGACTTTAAATATCCCTTTAAAAATCGGCCGGGGCGAAGATGAAGAAGAAGGCGGCGAAGAAGAAACAATTCAAAAAGTGAAAGATGAAAAACCGGTCGAAGTTAACCCGGTTGTGAATCAAGCTATCCCAAAAGAGGAAAAGCAAACAGCCTTAACTAAGACAGTTTCTAGAATAATAGAGAGAGAAAGAGAAGAAGATGAATTTAAAATTCCGAAATTTATTGGCAGCGCCTATAAACCGCCCACTATTGATTTACTTGAAAGAATAGAAAACCGGCCAATATCAGGGGATATTAAAGCCAATGCCAATATTATCAGAAGAACTCTTCAGCATTTCGGCATTGAAGTTGAGATGGGAGAGGTTAATGTGGGTCCGGCGGTGACTCAATACACTTTACGGCCGGCCCAGGGCGTTAAACTTTCAAAAATTGTGACTTTGCACAATGATTTATCCCTATCTTTGGCGGCTCATCCTTTAAGGATTGAAGCGCCGATTCCGGGCAAGGCCCTGGTTGGGATTGAAGTGCCAAACAAATCAATAGCTTTAGTTCGGCTTGGCAGTCTGCTTGGTAGTGAAAATTTCAAAAAAATAGGCTTTCTGAATTTTGCGCTTGGACGCGATGTCAGCGGTATGCCGATTTTTGCCGACCTGTCAAAAATGCCTCATTTGCTTATTGCCGGCGCCACCGGCGCCGGCAAATCCGTATGTATCCACACTATTGTTACTTCGCTTATTTGGCGCAACGGCCCTTCGCAGCTTAAATTCATACTTATTGATCCAAAACGAGTTGAGCTGGCCTATTATAAGGATTTGCCCCATCTTTTAACGCCGGTGATAAGCGACGGCAAAAAATCAGTTAATGCTTTGAGGTGGGCGGTTAAAGAAATGGAACGCCGTTATGAGGTTTTATCGGATAACAACACCCGAGATATTGTCAGTTTTAATAATCAGGTTGTAAAAAACCGGGAGCCGGAATCTTTTTTGCCCTATTTGGTTATTATTATTGATGAATTAGCCGATCTTATGTCTGCTTACGGTCGGGAAGTTGAGGGGACGATTATTCGTATCGCCCAAATGGCGCGGGCCGTGGGGATTCACCTTATAGTTTCAACCCAAAGGCCGTCAGTTGAGGTTTTAACAGGCCTCATAAAGGCCAATATTACGGCTCGGATTGCTTTACAGGTGCCCTCCCAGGTTGACTCCCGCACTATTTTAGACATGTCCGGCGCTGAAAAGCTTCTGGGAAATGGCGACATGCTCTATATGTCTAATGACAGTTCTAAGCCGAGGCGGCTTCAGGGAGTTTTTATTTCCGAAAAAGAAATTAAAAGAATCGTTGATTGTATCGCGGAAAAGAATCCTCTTATAGCCGCTGAAAATGAGGAATTTTCCATAGCGGAAAATAATTTATCCCCCGCCCTTTTTAAAAAGGGCGGGGG
>Ga0209541_10008180_pt1 | contig 17347 bp, 23 predicted proteins | sample RifCSPlowO2_01_FD_184027 | JGI IMG/M metagenome (GOLD analysis project Ga0209541, IMG submission 184027) | Groundwater microbial communities from Rifle, Colorado - Rifle CSP2_plank lowO2_0.1 (SPAdes) (version 2) | ecosystem: Environmental > Aquatic > Deep subsurface > Groundwater | place...
CAAACACTTAAAGGATTGGAGATATGGAAAGAAGGAATCACTTATGATATTATTAAAGACTACTGGGATAAGGTGTGTAAAAATGTATAATTCTAATGTCGCATTTTTGAGATGTTATAGAACATCAAATATGCTGTGTGGCAGGATTACAGCCGTTTTATAGAAAAGTGATTTTTTATTATTTAATCGCTTAATTTAACTGCAAATTTAACTACAACATTTCCTGTTTTGGCGCAAAATTTGAATCCCTGTGCTTTAGGAAGCTCAATCATCTTGTTTGCAGGGCTCGCTACCTCAAATCCCGTCTGCTGAGATTCGTCAATAAAATTAACTCCATTGTCTGATTTGTATAGCAAGAATGTCTTGCTTAAGTCTATTTTTGAGTTGCCTGAAACAGCATATGCTTCGTCAATAGATGGCTTGCCATAAACATAATCCAACTTTATTGCTATAAGGCCGGCATTTGCGCTCTTAGAATCTTTGTTATTGTAGTCTGTGTATTGCAATCTCTCTAAATCAATGTATTCCGTGGCCGCAACTTTTTTATTTTCTATCAATTCTGCCTTAACCTTTTTATATAAGCTAGTCAGCCTTATTTCAAACGACCTCTTATTCTTTCTTTTGTTTGCATAATCATTATCATCAAAAAAGAATTTACAAACAACATTTTTCTCTTCAAGATTTATACACTCTTGAAGTTTAGATGTAAAATCGTGCAATATATCGGAATCTTCCCCTAGGCATTCCCATCCAAGCTCTGATGCTTTAGAGTTGATACAGCTTCCTAAGTCTGTCTCCTGCTTGCATTCTGCTATAATCGAACTTAGCTTTTCTCTTAGCAGCCTGTAATCATCTTCAGCATTGGAGTTAAGTTTTGCTCTGAAAGAAGGCATTATAGAATACTGCCCAATAATAGCGTTCTCTTCTTCCTGCTTTATAGCTGCTCCTGTTATTGAAGCATTGTTAAAGTGAATAGCTGCCGCTATCAAAATAATAAGCACTATCAACAATAAAATCCATTCTTTTGTTTTTTTTGTTTTCATTTTATGCTTTATGCTATTGCAGTAACACCCCTTTCTTTTGCCCTTGCGTATCTTGCAGTTCCACAGCACTCAAAATGCCAAGGCTCATTTGCATACCTAACCCAGCCTGCGCTTGCCATTATTTCATGCAGCATTGACCATTCTTCGCTAGTCATTGACTTGGTTTTTAATCTTACATCAACTGCATTTCCACTTAAGTGCGGGCATCTTTGCTCGGCATCATTGCCATAAGGGTAGCATACATATTTTCTCCTTTCACCTTCATCAGGATACCTTTGCGCATATCTCTCTGGAGTATTTCCCTCCCACAAAGCCTTTTGCCTTTCTAGAGACCTATAAGCAGAATAGACTTCTAAAAACACTCCTTTTTGTTTTGCTATTTCTTGGGCATTTTTTATTAATTTAAGCGCCTCTTCTGTCAATACACAATTTGAGCCTTTTGCACAAGGCTCTGTTCCTGTAAAATCGACAAGGCCATCCGCAGTTTTAGTCGGCTCTCTGCTAACTTCCCCTCGCATTGCCTTAGTTTTGTCCTCAATAGTTTCTTTTTTGCCTTTTTTTAGGACATCAAATGTTAATGGAGAAAGCGCATGCCCAATTATTTCAAGATTAGGCTTGAGTTCATAATTGTAATTATCAATGAGTATGTCATCTGGATATGCCAATAAGTATTGATTGAGATTTTTATTGAATAAGTACAGCAAATGCGCGCTTACTTCATTCTCATTAATGCATGAAGTTTCAGTATAGGCTAAACCCTCTTTCTTGAGAGTATACCAAACATAAGCGCCCTTAAATTTTCCGCATTTATAGCTGGCAGACCCCCCATTATCGCTAATGTCTATTTCTGAAATGCCTCCGTCTTGAGCAAGCTCGTAAACTGCCTGCTCTAAGGAATATTTTGCTGATTGATCAATGTACAACAATGATGACTCCGCCTTTTGGTATACATTCATTAATTCGTACTGTCGTTCACCTATGCTCCTGTTAAATTTGCTATACTTGTTTTCAAGCTGCATCCATGCGTATATTAAAAGCAGTGTCATCATAATTACTAAAGTTATGCTGAAAGGAATTGCCCCTTTTTTTGAGTCCATTTTTATCTGCAGCCTCTGACTTTGATTGTATCTATCCCGATAGTATTCAGCGAACTGACAAAAAAGCCTAAGTAGACAACTTCTCCTAAAGCAGCGCTGGGTATAACTCCAAAATAGCTTTCTTTTATTTGGCCATCATAGAAATGCTCTGACTGAAATTTTTTGTCTCTCTTTATTAAAGAGCCTTGGTATTCCTGATTGATTTTAATCTGATTTTCGTAAGTAGCCTCGTCTAGGATGTATAAGGCATACCCAACTACTGCCTTGTTCTGCGTGTCTTCTATTTTCTTACAGTATTCCATCTGATCAAAAAAATTTTTTGTGTTTTGCAGTATTTCGCTGCGCATCTCTTGTTTTTTATCTGCATCATTTTCGCTGTAATACTTAGCAATCATTTCTGCCATTGCCACTTCGCTGCCATCAAGAGAATATGTTGTCCTCAAATAAGTGGAAAGGTGCATTCTATTTTTGGCTTCATCCTGCAATCCTATCAGCTTATTTTCCATGAGATTATCTGCACGAATTGTAAAGACGGCATAGAACATTGCAACAACAAGCACAAAGGCTATATACGCCCAGAAGTCCAGCAATATTGTTGATATCCCTCCCTTTCTTCCATGCATAAACTTATTTTTCTTCATTTTAGCTGATGACATTAAAGTCTAAAATCGCAGGCGACAGCTTATCCCCATCTTTTGCCAAAACATATCTTTGCTCTTTGAAGGACTGCACACTGCCCGCGCCGCCTTCTACACTTGAGAGTGTCCTTGGCTCCCACTTGTCAAACCTGTCCTTATTATAAAAAACATCAATATCTTTGCTGCCCTCTTGCTTGAGAGTAATTTTGGCCGCGATTATTGGATTATCAGAGCCGTATGCTGCTGCCCCATTATCAAGCTGGTTTGGGCTGCCTGCGCTTAACTGCTTAAATTTGTTTAAGTCTATTACAGCAGGATAAACCCGCTTTAATTCATTATCAAAATATGACAGGCCATTTGGTGAATACAAAAGCCTGCTTATCAAAATATCCGACTCAACGCGCCTAATGTCAGTTGTTGTGATTATAAACAATTTTACCAAAATTACAACTGCGAAAAGGACAGCTGTAAGAAAAATAAGCTTAGGTATCATAAATACTACTTCTCCAGATATTACTCCTCTTTTTTTGCCTAGTTTCATTTTGTCACGCTGATTGAATTGTCAGATTTATGAAATTCTATACTTACAGCGCCTTTATCATTCTCTAAAGAATTGTATCTAAACATTATATTCTTATTTTCAGCAAAAGGGTAGCTTATGCGGCTTTGCTCAGCTTCGCCTTTTTCATAAACCTCAACCTTATTCTGCATAAATGCTGACACAAATGACGAATCTTTGGAATTCTCATTATAACTGTAAGTTACTTGCCCGGGAGCGGCATAAAGCGTGCTCACAAGCAATGCCAAGTCCCTTGCTAGATAGTCTTTTTCAAATATTGTCTGCTTTACAACTCCATTAACAAAATTAAAAAGCGCCAAAATCACTATAAAGGCCAGCACAAGCTCAAAGATATTAAAGAACAGCTCATTAGTCATCCCTCTCCTATTGCTAAAAATAATTTGCAATCCTCTTTTTTTGCTGGACATTTTCAAAATTCTCAATTTCTAGAACGCTCTATTGCTGTTTTCCTTATGCTGGCGGGATCATCGCTCTTGCCCTCGCTAATTTTCGAGATGTATATGTAATATTTGCCTTCTCTTTCCCTATAATCCTTTTCAATATATAGAGGCTGCAATTTCCAGTCTTCTCCATATAAAACAAGGTAATTGCCGTTTGCATCATCTCTTGGCAGGCCTAAAGTTTTTGGAGCTATGTTACTGCCTTCGCTAAAAAATACAACATCTTTTCCTGCAAAAATGTCGCTTCCGCACGAGATTTTGCCTTGATCTCTTTTAGCAGCATCCTTCGGCTTCCAATTATTATTGTACAAGCAGATGCATGCAGAATTACCGCAGCTAAATGACTTATAGATATTGGCATCTGGCCACAATCTGTGGTTTATCACCTGTTTATTGCCATCCCAATTATAATCAAAACCAACTAAGATTTTATCATTGCCAATAAAATAATTAAATGTTGTGTATGCCTTTGGGCTTGGATCATCCATAAGCTGTTTTATTTCATTGTAAAGCCTGTCAAAATTTGCCTTAGAGCCATCATCCTTTTCTGAAAATTGCGCTGCAAAAAGCTTGCTAAAAAATCCTAAAACTGGGATGAGAAGTATAACAACTAAAACCAGTATTGCCACTTCTTCAAGAAAGGTTGTGCTCGCTCTTTTATTTTTAGAATATTTAGAAACCATTTTAAGCAAGCTTTTAGCTTCCCTTAGGTATGCAGCAATAATCCCCTTTCTCAGTGGAGTCTATTTTGCCATTGCCGTTTTCGTCTGGGCAGCCTGATTTATATACGCATGTTTCGTCTGGAGTAGCTGCTTCTCTGCATGCTCCGCCATGATTCTTGCAGCTGTATAAGTAAGCAATATTTTGTCCGCCAGTATCCAACCCACCTTTAACAATATACAGAATTATGCCGCCTATTGCTATAGCTACAATAGCAAAGACTAGCATCCACCACATGCCACCTTCTCCTCTTTTTTGCGTTGATTTCATTTTCATTATTTTTATTATTTAACTTTCAAGCAACATAGGTTATTTGCGCTTTTGCATTCACTCCCGCTAATAATTAACGGTATTGGGTATGGCTCGCTGCAGCCATCCTTAAAGCTTTTTGCGCATTGGCCGCCTTTAGCTGTGCAGCCTCCCAAATTTTCATTCGTTGTCGAGATATTTTTTGTAAATATAATCATTAGAACAATCAAAACTGTCAAGGCCAATGCTGCAATTACGATAGTGCTTATCGACAACCCTTCTGAGCTCTTGTTTTTCATTTTTTTTCATTTATTATTAAGTGCTGCATGCCTTAATTCCATAACCATACTCATTATCAGCAACATATACTTCGTTTGTTAGCTTTGTAAAAAGTATTTCGCTCATCTTGCCTTCTGATTCCCCCATATCACTGCCAGCTATATTAAACTTTATGCTATCTTTAGTAAAAATTATATATTTTAACCTTTCGGAATATGGTTTATAATCCTTAATTAATTCATCACTTGGAGCAAATCCTGCAAGTATTGGAGCATTTCTTTGCGATAAAAATAGGCTATTGCCTAAATTTTTTCTTTTTCCTGGCAATGGAACTAAGTTAGAGTCAAGAAGCTCCAAGACTTGTAAGCCCCCTTGATTTGTTAATTTTATAGTGTAATCATTAAGTCTTGTAAAATCTATTGTGCCACAGTTGCATAAGCCGTTAGTACTGCTCATACATTTAGTTATTGCTGCCTCAAATTGCGCATAAACACTTTCTGCATTTGCCTGCAATTCCTTTTTGACTCTTTCAGCTTCCTGCTGTTTTGCTGCGTCATCTTTAGCATCCATATCCAGCAATTTTTTAATGGGATTTGCTATAGCATCATTGCCTTTGAAGATCAAATCACCGAATATGGACACTATCATAAACATAACTATTGTAGCTAAAATAATACCAACCAATAAACTAATCTTTCCTTTTTTATTAAGCTTCATTTTAAGCGAATGAAAATACGTCTTTTACTTTTTTAAATGCTACGTTTCCAATGTCTCCCCAGTGTTTGATTATGAAGAACACTATGAGCGCTGTCATTATAAGTATGGCTATTGTTATTATAACATTATAATGAAGCGCTTCTTGGCTTTTTTTACTCCATGCCATTTTTATTTTTACAATTCTTATTTTATATAAACTTTTTCTATATCGGTGGTTGTTGCAAAATTCTCACTTCGTTCGGATTGCCATCAGTTCGGCTGTAATGATGCAGCGTGATTGCAATTTTCTCTCTGGAACTCCGAAAATTGCTTGATTTTTAGTTTTATAAGCCTCACAAATTGATGGCAATTTTGCAACAACCACTATGTCTGGAATTTTTGGACTTCTAAAGTATCTTTGCCTTCCAGCACTGTGCATTTAAGCTTGCTTAAGTCTTCTCTTGTGTATGGCCAAAGCAAAATCTTTGTGTCCAAGTCTGGCCCGTAATTTGAGCCTATTAGATAGCCGCCAACACCGCCAACCCCTGCCCCAACTATAGCCGATATGCCAAGACACACCCAAGATGTTGCGGCACATAGGCCATAACCTACAATTACTGACACGCTTCCTTCTAATGCGCCGGCTACACCGCCCCATACAAGTGAACTTGCTGAGCTTGTGCCTATTAAACTGCCGGGGTTGGCATTCTTGCCCATAATAAAAATAACTGATTGAGGGGATTTAGTATCAATAGTATGTAAATCGTTGAGATGAGTACTCTCAATTTCCTTAAATACATCTTTCGTAACTACTGTCCTTGTGAGATATTGATAATAAGTTTTTCCTGTTAGTGGGGCATCGTTCTCAATTAAATAGTTTGTCAACCCCTTCAACTGCTTTTTGTCCTCGAAAGTCATAACAGAGCATATTGCGCAGTAATTATTATCTTTCGTCTCGAACAGCTCTTCATGGCCTTCGAGATACATATCCCAGCAGCCTGCCATCTTTTTTGCAATAGTCCCTAATTCTTTGCCTTTTGGAACATTGAGATATTCTGTCCTGCATTTGTTCCCTATCCTCTCCTGAATAACCTGATTTGACACTTTTAACTTTAGCTTTGCATTTTCTATATTACTATTTTTGCATATAGTATAATCCTCCAGATTTTCTCCGAATGCTCTAAAATCCTTTAGCCAGATTAGATAAATCAAGGTAGCTACTATCGTAATAGCTAAAACTATGACAAACTGAAAGCCCAAAGAATCTGCTCTCTTGCTTTTCATAAAATCGTAGGCATGGTACCCGACAGTTTATTATTGTGAGAAATGCCGCTACCTCCTTCCACTATTTGTGTAAGAGTAAACTTTATATTTAAGTAGCCACTTGTATATCTACTATGAATGTATTGTTTATCTGTAATCAAAACCAGAACAGAAGCAAGACTGCTGAGGAAATCTTTAAAGATAGATTTAACACTAAATCGGCAGGTATCTATAATGCTAAACCTGTTACTGAAAAACAGCTTTCTTGGGCTGATACTATTATTGTTATGGAAGCAACTCAACGTAGTGAGATAGCTAAAAGGTTTCCTAAACAATATATGCTTAAACGCGTACTTTCTCTTGATATTCCTGACATTTATCATTATAACCAACCTGAGCTTATTGAGATTCTAAACTCAAAAATTAATGAGTTATTTGAGCCACTCATCAAATAACCTCTTAGCTTTTTTCTTGTTTGCAAATACTTTTGTTTCTGCTACTGACATATCTAGTAATCTTCTCGTTACCTTAAATTTCTTACCTATGTGATTTTGATATTCACTGAGGCTTACTTCCCACTTTTTGGTTGGATGTTTCTTGGATGTCATTTTTAGTTTACCTTTCTGTCGCATACCTCGCTAAGCCTGCTTGATTCCACAATATAGGAAAAATACGCGTCATTATTTCCAACGAAAGACTTAAAAAATTCCCCGCTAACAAAGTCTTTTATCTTATTCCAGATATTAAATATTTCGCCCTTTTTAATGCCCATAAAGAAGATTGTGTATTGCTGGTTTGGCTTAAATGTAAATGTCCCTGCTGAAGGGGCTAGATTTCTTGCCATGCCATACTCCATATAGGCTTGAAGATGCTCAGGGTCTCTTGTTAATACATTAAGATACTTCTTCTCATAGCCCATTACATTAGTATCCCTTAAGTAATCTGTAAAGCCTTCTAAATTGCCTACAGCTTCATCAATTTTAAAATTAGAGCATTCAAGGCATACTACTTCGTCTGAGGCATAGTTTTCCCTGCTAAATGCCTTGCTGTTATAACCGCCGCCTCTTGCTAAGCAATCTTTGAGCATTCTGGCAAGCGCTTCTTTTGCCATTTCTTGTGGGTTTAAACTGCCTTTTTCTAAACCTATAACAACATTATCAATTGGGCACGACACACTCCCTTTTCCTTCAATTAAGGAGATTGAGCATGCAGCAGCGCTTCCGCTGTCTTTAATCAAGCCTCCTAAATCTGAAACAAAAAGAAGTAATATTATCATAACTACAGCCAGAATTACCAATAGTAATGCTGTTGTTGCTGGCATCTCTACCCCTTTTTTTGATTTCATCATTTTAGTATAATGTCAGCAATTTATGGATTATTCCATTCACAATAAACCAGATAATGACTACAAAAGCGGCTATTAGAACCCAATACATCAGCTGTTTTGTTGTCAAATTTCCTTTTTTATTTTGAGCAAGGGAGGTTAGCAATATCGTGAGCATAAGCAAACTGCAGAGAATTACCTATTTAAATATTTGGATTGTAAATTTATCTAATAAGAGCAGAGATTCCGAAAGTTAGATAAGCAAGTAGCAAGTTTTTTAAACCTGCCAAGATAACTAAAAACACAACTATGGCGCATGCTCAATCAGATAAAATTTTTGATATTGCGGTAATAGGGGGGCTAGGGCACGTAGGCCTGCCATTAGGATTGGCATTTGCAGATAAAGGATTAAAAGTATGCCTTCTTGATATTGATAAGAAAAAAGCAGACAGCGTGAAGAAAGGATTTATGCCTTTTATAGAGTATGATGCTGAGCCTATTTTAAAAAAAGCGCTAAAAAACGGAAATATTGAGATATCTCTGGATATGGGCGACATCTCAAAAGCGAGGCATGTTATTGTTGCAATTGGAACTCCTGTTGACGAATATTTAAACCCAAAAACAAGGGCATTTCTTGAATCATTCAGCAATTTTAAAGAGTACCTAGATAACAGCCAGACTATAATCATACGCAGCACAGTCTATCCCCATACATGCCAGCAAGTTCTGAATATATTAGGCAATGAAGGTTTATGGAAGATTGCTTATTGCCCTGAGCGCATTGTGCAGGGTTATGGTATCAAGGAATTAAGGGAATTGCCGCAAATTGTAGCTGGCTTGAGCGAGAAAGCAATTGAAGAGGCCTCTAACCTGTTTGGAATGCTGTCGCCAAAAATAATTAAAACATCTATTGGCGAAGCTGAGCTAGTGAAGCTTTTTTCAAATGCGTGGAGGTACATACAATTTGCAGTAACTAATCAATTCTATATGATTTCAAGCAATTTCGGGGTTGATTATGATAAAGTGCGCTATGCTATGGTGGAAGGCTATGGGCGAGCAGCCACTTTGCCTACAGCAGGATTTGCAGCAGGGCCATGCTTATTGAAAGATACAATGCAGTTATCAGCATTCAGTGGAAATAACTTTCTTTTGGGCCATGCGGCAATGATGGTTAACGAGGGCATGCCAAATTTTATAGTTGAAAATTTAAGGAAAAGGTATGATTTAAGCAAAACCAGTGTAGGCATTCTTGGCATGGCGTTTAAAGCCGATATAGATGACATAAGAGATTCTCTTTCATTCAAGCTTGGCAAAATACTAAGGTTTCATGGGGCAAAGGTTTACTACTCAGATGAGTATGCCAAAAATCCCGATTTTGTGCCAAAAGAGGAATTAATTAAAAAAAGCGAGATTGTTATTGTAGCTGTTCCGCATTCAGCTTACAAAGGATTAGCTATGCCAAAGCGCATTGAAATTGTTGATTTATGGGGAATAACCAAAATATCATAAATGAACAAAATTAAAAAAATAATGCATGAGGTAAAATGGAAAATAATGCATGTGCATTATAAACAATTCATTAAGCCTAATTCTAATATATTGGATGTCGGAGCTGGGGAACTCTATATTTCAAAGCTTATGCATGATTATCTGCAATCCAAAGTTGTAGGGGCTGACATTATGGACTATGGAACGGATTTTGTAGAGCATTGCATAATAAAAGACAATAAGCTGCCTTTTTCAGATAAAAGTTTTGATGTGGTTACTTTTAACGATATTCTTCATCATGTTGATATAGGTGGCCAGAAGAAACTGCTTTTAGAGGCGAAAAGAGTAAGCAGCAGAATAATAATCTTTGAAGATGCAAAAAATATTGTGTCCTATGTAATGGATTTTTTGACAAACAGGCCGAGCATGCCAAAAGCATTGTCACATAAAAATGTAAATGAATGGCTTGAATTTTTTGATGCACTTGACTTTAAAGCATCCTATCACAAAGTAAAGCGGCCATTCTATTACCCCCTAAAGCATTATATTTTCACATTAGAGTTCGGATGAAGAGCATACTTTTAACAGGCGGAACAGGGAGGCTCGGGAAGGCCATAATAGAATCAGGCTGCTTTAGATCTTTGTTGGCGCCTTCTAGAGAGGCTTTGGATATAACCAAGCCAGCAGATATAAATAAATTTTTCAATAATAATGACTTTGACTTAATCATTCATTGCGCAGCTTTGGCGCGCATGAAGGAATGCCAAGAGAATCCTGCTAAGGCAATACAAACAAATATTACAGGCACCTGCAATCTTGTGGTAGAAACATTAAAAAAAGAAAAAAGCTTGAAAAAGAGCATCAGGTTTATACACATATCCACAGATGGAGTTTATCAGGGAACTAGGGGGAATTATAATGAGAATGATGAAACAATACCTTATAATATTTATGGCTGGACAAAACTCGGGGCAGAGTGCGCTATAAATGCGCTGTCAAATTTTTGCATTATAAGGACGAGCTTTTTTGATCCGAAAAACATAAAATTTGACGCTTCCGCCGCTGATTCATTCTCCTCGCGAATTGAAATAGGCTGTTTAGTTGAGGCAATAGCCAAACTTGCCAATCATAATTTTGTCGGCACTATTAATGTCGGCGGCGAAAAAAAATCCGAGTACGATCATTATAAGGAGTTCAAGCCGTCTCTTAGAAGCTGCAGCCAAAAAGATATATTAAAGACAGCTGGAATTCCAATGGCAATCGATGCCTCAATGGACTGCGGCGTTTGGGAAACAGTCAAAAAGAATGAAAAATACTAAGCTTTCAGTCATAATCCCCGTGCTCAACGAAGGAATCAACTTAAAGTTTATTTTAAAGATTTTTGAAACTGCGCTTGAAGTTTCTCATGAGATGCTGGTTGTTTACGACCAATCAGGCGATAACAGCATTCCTGTCGCAAAAGAGATGCAAAGAGCCAATCGCAAAATTAGGTTAGTTCACAATAAAATCGGAAAAGGGGTAATAAATGCAATAAAATCCGGAGTAAAATCAGCTTCTGGGGACTATGTTCTAATCGTTGCTGCGGATGATATTGGCCCTGTGCTTACAGTTGAAGATATGGTCTATCTGATGGACAATGGCTGTGATTTTGTAAGCGCGACAAGGTATGCGTATGGCGGAAGATGCTTAGGCGGTGTTTTCATCAGCAGGCTGCTCTCCCGCACAGCCAACAAAATTTTCCATATCATTTCCCGCTCTGCATTCACTGATTCCACTTTGGGCATTAAAATGTTCAGGCGCGCTGTGTTCGACAAGCTTAAGCTTGAGGCCAAGCCTATAGGGTGGGCGGTTGCTTTTGAAATGTCAATTAAGGCGCAGTTGGCAGGATTAAGGCTTGGAGAAGTCCCGATAATCTCGATAAACAGGTTTTACGGAGGCAAGTCCAGCTTCAAGCTTGGGCCGTGGGTAAAAGAATACTCAAAATGGTTTTTTTGGGGATTTAAAGAGCTGCACAAAAGGGGGAAAAAGGACAATGTGCAGGTTAGAATACCCGGAAAAATCAGCTTAAACAGGCAGAAATGAAATTGAAATGAGGAAAAAATCAATTTTTCTAAAAAATTGATTTTTTCAAAATCCACTATTTATAATTTCTCCAAGTCTTTTTTGCTGTGCACATGCAGTTCCTTCTCGCTGCTCAAGTGTCCATTCAAAAGGCCTTTTTCAGTCAGCTCTGGAAAAACGTCAAACTCTAAGCTTGGGCCAGAATACTCAAAAATCTGAGGCTCGGCCGCAAATATTGGAGAGAAAACAAGATAAATGTCTGATTTTTTTGGCTTTTGGGTGAATGAAAGCACCTTGTTGCCCTCGACCTTTACAGTGCCTTTCTCGCTTGGCTTGGATGAGGTTGTAAGCATTATAGTTGCAGCCGCATTCTGCTTTACATGATCGTTCCACAACTCTCCTATATTTATTTTGCTAAAAACCACGTCACCGTAAACAACAAGGAAGCTGGCGCTTATCTTGCCTTTCAACAGCCTTAACGAGTCTGCAGTGCCATTAGAGGCTTTCTCTTCTATATAGTTTACCTTAACCCCATATTCTGTTCCTTCTTTAAGTATCTCAAACAGTTTTGTCAATAAATTCTGCCTTGCAACAATGAATACTGTTTTGAACTTATTCTCTCTTAGCTTCTTTATAGCCATCTGGACAACGCTGCCATTCCTTATTTTTGCAGTAGGCCTATACTCATTGACTGATATTCTTAGCCGCTCCTCATTGCCGCCAAGAAGTATGACTGCAGTCTTATCATCTCCCAACGAATTTTTTACAAGATGCTCTATAGCTTGCGACCTATTCCTTATGTAGACATTGTCAATTATAGAGTCTATGCCCTTCAAAATCTTCTCATTTATTGTTATCGAAATTTTTTTCTTGGCCATTTAGAATTACAAAAAATTTTAACAGTAAGTAAAATTTTTTGTAGGATAAGGTAGGATAATGGTAAGATATTTAAATAAATTTCCATTTTCTATACACATGAAGCTTACAGTTGTTGGCGCAGGATATGTTGGATTAGTCACGGGGGCGTGCTTTGCAGAGATAGGCAATGAGATTATTTGTGTAGACATAGACGAAAGCAAGATAATCAAACTCAATGAAGGAATAATTCCAATATATGAGCCCGGGCTGGAAGAGCTGCTCTTGAAGAACAAGAAACAAGGAAGAATAAGGTTTTCAACAGATTTAAATAGGGCTATCAAGGACTCAGATGTTGTGTTTATCTGCGTTGGCACTCCGCCAAAGAGGAATGGAGAGGCAGATTTAAGCCATGTTGAGAGTGTTGCTATGGCAATTGCAGAGGTTATGGATTCCTATAAATTAATTGTAGAAAAAAGCACGGTTCCAGTCGAAACAGGAGAGAGGGTAGCAAATACTATAAAAGACTATAACTCCCATAAGGCAGATTTTGATGTTGTAAGCAATCCAGAATTCTTGAGGGAAGGAAGCGCTGTAGGGGATTTTATGCATCCTGACAGGATAGTTATTGGGTGCGAAAGCGAGAGGGCAAAGCAGATAATGGAGAATTTGTATTCGCCATTAAAATCGCGGATAATATTTACCGACATAAAAAGCGCTGAGATAATTAAGCACGCATCAAACTCGTTTTTGGCCGCAAAAATATCCTTTATTAATGCTATATCCCAGATATGCGAGCTTGCAGGAGCAGACATACAAAAGGTAGCTGAAGGAATGGGCTCTGACAAAAGGATAGGAACATCATTTCTGAATGCTGGAATTGGCTATGGGGGATTTTGTTTTCCAAAAGATGCAGAGGCATTTATAAAAATTTCACAAAAATTAGGCTATGATTTTAAGCTGCTTAAGGCCGTGCAGGAAATAAATATCATGCAAAGAAAGAATTTTGTAAAGAAAATAGAGAAGGCATTGTGGGTTGTGAAGGGCAAGACAATCGGCATTTTAGGCCTTGCATTCAAGCCAAATACTGACGATATGAGGTTTGCCCCTTCAATAGACATAATCTCAGAGTTGCAAAAGGGCGGCGCAAAAATAAAGGCCTATGATCCAAAGGCCATGGAAAAATCAAGAGGAGTGCTAAAAGGTGTAACCTACTGCAATGGCCCGTATGAAGCTGCAAAAGATTCGGACGCGTTAATTATAATCACAGAATGGGCTGAATTCAAAAATCTGGATTTAAATAAAGTTAAATCTCTGATGAGAAATCCGCTTATTATTGACGGCAGGAATATCTACAACTCCGAAAATATGCAGAAGAATGGATTTAAATACATAAGCATTGGAAGAAAGGAAGCGGTTTGAATGGATGCAATAATACTGGCAGCAGGCTATGCTATGAGGCTTTACCCCCTGACAGAGAAAATGCCAAAGCCTTTGCTGCAAGTGGCTGGATGTCCAATAATAGGGCATATCATAAGAAATCTAGAAAGCATAAAATCTATTGATAAAATCTATATCATCACTAATGATAAATTTTATCAGCATTTCAAGGAATGGCTAAACGGGTTTAATTCAGAAATTCCTGTAGAGATAATTAATGACGGCACTAAGAGCAATGATGACCGATTAGGAGCTTTAGGCGACATACACTATGCAATAAACTCAAAGAGCATAAATAATGACCTAGTTGTTGTTGCAGGCGACAACTTGTTTGAGCTGCGTTTATTGGAAGTTATTAATTTCTTTAAAAAAAGAAAGTCTAATGTAGTTGTGCTTTATGATGTAAAAGAGATTGAATTGGCAAAAAATTATGGCATTGTAGAAATAAATAACGGGCGTGTTGTTAATTTTGAAGAAAAGCCAGCGTCGCCCAGATCTACTCTAGCATCGACAGGAATTTATGTATTTCCAAAAAAAACATTGAATTTGATAGAGAAGTATATTGCTCAAGGCAATAATCCAGATAAAACTGGAAGCTTTATAGAGTGGCTGCATAAAAGGGAAAATGTTTTCTCTTATGTGACGGACAGAAAATGGTATGATATAGGCTCTATTGAGCAATTAGAAAAGGCAAACAGATATTACAAAGAAAATGCAATCTAAGACAGCGTTAATAACTGGCGGAGCGGGATTTATTGGAAGCCATTTGTGCGACTTCCTGCTGAGCAAGGGGCTTAATGTTATTGCTGTTGACAACCTCGCAACAGGTGATTTAAAGGATGTAAAGCATTTGAGTTCAAACAAAAATTTCAAGTATATCCATCATGATGTCAGCAAGCACATTGCCATTGATGAAGAAATTAATTTTGTGCTGCATTTCGCGTCTCCTGCAAGCCCTGTTGATTACCAGAAAATACCTATACAAACTTTGAAGGCAGGCAGCTTGGGAACACATAACACTTTGGGCCTTGCATTGGCAAAAAGGGCAAAATACCTGTTAGCGTCTACATCAGAGGTTTATGGCGACCCGCTTGTAAATCCGCAACCGGAAAGCTACTGGGGAAATGTGAATCCTGTCGGGGTCCGCGGCTGTTATGACGAGGCTAAAAGATTCGCAGAGGCATTGACAATGGCCTACCACAGAATACATAAGCTTGACGCAAAGATTGTGAGAATATTCAACACGTACGGGCCCAGAATGAGAAAAGAAGACGGAAGAGTAGTCCCGAATTTTATAAACCAAGCGTTAAAAAGCGAGCCGATAACCGTCTATGGGGATGGAAGGCAGACAAGGAGCTTTTGTTATATAAGCGATCTAATTGAGGGGATTTTCAAGCTGATGAATTCCAATATTAATGAGCCAGTGAACATTGGCAACCCGAATGAGTGCGCTATTTTAGAGTTTGCAGAGCGCATAAAGGAACTGGCAAACAGCAGCGGAGATATTGTATTCAGGCCATTGCCTGCTGACGATCCTCACGTGAGATGCCCCGATATAACAAAAGCAAGGCGAGAGCTAAAATGGGAGCCAAAAGTAAGCATAAGGGACGGCCTGATTAAAACAATAGAATGGTTTAGGTCGTCTGATTGAGCTTAAGATAAATTTGAAAAAATCAATTTTTTAGAACAAATGATTTTTTCCTCATTTTCCGAACATTTAAGTAAATCTTATTGAATATCCCTTTCTCTGGCCTATACCCAAAATCAAAAAATGCAGGAAAATGGAGATGGCCCATCTTTTCTGCCAAAGCGGCCTGAGCATTCAGAATGCTTATCCTTTTTTCAGCAATCAGCGCATTTTTGAATTGATATTTTAATGTTTTAGGCAATAAATTGTTTGCTATATACCTGCTTAAATCCCCATTTTGGGAACTATAACAAAGCAATTGAGCCGCAAGATTTATTGGCAGCTTAATATTATCTCCTGAATCTAAGCCATCTGATTTGCTCCAATCCCTTATAAAGATAGTTTTATTCTTTTCTCCTGAATAGGATATTTCATCAATTTTTTTGTCTATTTCGGCTATTTTGTTGTATTCCAGATAGCTATTAAAACTGTCCACAATATTAATAGAGGCTCTAAAAGCATCTTTAAACAATTTTAAAATTGAGTTTTCCTGCTCCTTCTTATCTATTTCAAACCAATTTTTCCTTAGTTCATAAATTTTTTTTTCATAAAGCTCAGACTTTTCTATATGCTTGCCAGTGACAAGGTTATACAGCCTAATGCTGTAAGCCATTGACTTAAGCCTTAGCAGAATCTCTCTGACATTTATTTTCTGGGATTTAAGTATTGATATAAAATCTCTTGGCAAGTGCCTTATTATTATATCGTTCAATAGGCATGCCCTTAGCGCATAAAGCTGTGATTTTTTTGGAGCTTTTAATTTTATATCCTCTCCAAATACTTTTTTAAATTTTGTATCAGGATAGATTATCCTTGCATTTTGAGCTGAATTCTTGTTGGCCACCATAAAAGGATGCACAACAATATACCTTGATTTGTTGCCCATAAAGTAAATGCTTTTGTATTTTAGAGGAAGTTTCGCATTATCTTTTAGCACAACCAATAAGTCTAAATCAGAGATTCCTGGGTTTGTCACAGAGCCCCAAGTGTATATTGAATGAAGAATGCCTCTTTTTGATAAATCTTTGAAGATTGTTTCAATAGAATTATCGTATTCTCTTAAAGGTATGTTTACAGGAAAATTTGTAAAATTAAGGCTGCTTGCGCTTATATTTCTTAATTTAAGTGGCATCTTTAGTGTAGAAATAATTATACTATTTATAACATTATTGTTAAATTTGTAGTTGTTTATTGGTAGTAAACAATTTGCCAACGACAAGAAAAATTTATAAATGACATTCTCCCAAAATAAATCCAGCTAAAGCTGGGGGTTTCTCACGCAAACCATTTCACTTAAACTTTTTCCTCTTGAGAGGTCGCTACGCTAAAAGTTTAATGTATAGTTCGCTAAACGAGAATCCCTAACGATACAAGCAGGGGCTGTCTAAAAAGTTTTAAATTTTCAGAATTATTTTTAAAAAATACTGCAATCAGTTCGGCATTTGCATTTTTTGATTAAGGAAAATCTGAATTTTCCTTAAATTGTG